>Ga0307515_10005227_pt1 | contig 26388 bp, 9 predicted proteins | sample 17_EM_MG_FD_194513 | JGI IMG/M metagenome (GOLD analysis project Ga0307515, IMG submission 194513) | Populus trichocarpa ectomycorrhiza microbial communities from riparian zone in the Pacific Northwest, United States - 17_EM | ecosystem: Host-associated > Plants > Roots > Unclassified | place... | reverse complement strand
TGAAATTCAGCATGGGATTCTATAATCGATGAATTCTTTATTTGACAAATTACCTGCCAACATTAACAAATTTAAAATATAGAATGTACAGAAAGTTAAAAGAATAAAATAGAAGTGATATAATTACGAGGGGTGTAGCTTAATTGATCAGACTCTAGATTTGCTTTTAAAGGTCACTAATTCGAGTATCACAAATCTCAGGGCTACTAGAAGCTTATATGGTCGTTAACTTTAGGGTCTCAGGAGATTAGTAGAGATATACGTAAGCTGACCCGGACACCCACGGTTAATAAAAAAAAAATCTATATAAGAGTGACATCTATTTACAAGTCAGCTCAATAAATTTTACAGTGCTTAGAAAACTAAAAAAAGAAGAAAAAGAAGAAGATAGATACAAGAAAAAGACACAAATAAAAATATATATTTTTTAGCTTAAATAAGAATATTCTTATTATTATTGTTAGTAAGTTTCAAATTTAATTTTCTCTTTCGTTATTTATCTATCTTTTTTTCAAAGTTAATTCAAAAAATAACTGCACGTACCTGCTCTCTTTGCATTATATATATATATATATATAAGATTTTCCCATACTTGGTTATTTCTTACTCCATTTATTAGAAGTTTAATCTCTATTATTATCCCTAAACAGCACATAAAAATTATATTATTTGAGCTTTATGGCACCTTTAAAAAATTCGAATGAAATTCAATGCTTCCTATAATAATAGAAGATTAATGCCTAACCAGGATTGTTAAGTTTAGTTGCATATTTAACTTGTTTTATGCATAAAAAAATTCACTTGTCAAAGCGATTTTGTTAGTTTTGAGAAACATATATGCTTACAATGTAGAACAAGGACAATTATATTGAGTATCTAGAATTTAGTTATTTTTTCATTTTTTATCTTTTATTTTAGAAATTATAATTTATATTCCAAGTTAATATAATTTTTAAATTTAAATAAATAAATAAATATATTCTCGTATATACCACAAAACAAACAGAACAAATAACATATTACTTGAGAAAAGTTTTTCTTGAGATGCAATTTATCTCTTCTCAAGACAAACACAAAGAGGAACCCAAATCAACACCTTATCTAGTGTTTTTAATCGATTTGTTTAATCATTTAAACCCAAACTTGTTCTTCTCGATTCCATTTACGAGTGAAAAAAACAACTAATCATGTTTTTTTAAAACAGTAAAAAAAACTCAATTAAAAGCCCAAATCCGCATAATCATATTTCTCAAGCAGATCATCTCAAATTGCAATAAGAGGCAATGCTGTGATAATATTATGGTGCAGGTTGTAAGACTATCAGAACGTAAAATCTACAGTTATGATCCTGATTCTAATGCGGTCTGCATGGATTCTTTAAAGGAAGAGTTTTAACATGGATTCTGTTATTTGCAACAGTTTATCTTTCAATTTCTTTTTCTAGAACAAAATCCTAAAGCGTGTTGTGAGCTTCCGCTTTTACTGTTTTAGATGGGTCGATGCTCAAATCTAGAATGGGCTGGAATTTCTTTTTTAATTGATTTAGAGAGCGTTTGACAGTGTGGTAGCGGTTGCTTTTCAAATAACTTTTCATGCCGAAATGCATGCAAATGATATTTTTTTTTATTTTTTAAAAATTATTGTTAACATCAGCACGTCAAAACGATCCAAAACATACAAATCATATTAAATTTTAGTAAAAAAAATTGAATTTTTTGGGAACGCGATTTGTACTGCGTTCCCAAACGGTTTTTTAATACCTAGATATGGAATAAAGAAGAAGAGCTATAATCTTTTGCCTCCCCACAATCAATTTTTTTTTTCTTTTTGGAATGAAGATTTTGAACTGAGATGCAACTCCAAGAGGTGAAGCAGAATGCCTACAAGTTGGGTGAAAAGCAACTATGGTGGTTTTTTATTCTATTATTAATGATGGTAAATTAAGGTGTTGATTGTTAATTTTTGGGCTGTGGGCTTTTCTGTCTATGAAAATCTTATAAATAAATTATATAAAATCTCTAGACGATTATGTTTGGAAATGTGGTTGCGGTTATTTTTCAAAGCGTTTTTAACTAAAAAAATATATTAAAATAATATTTTTTTTATTTTTTAAAAATTATTTTTAACATTAGCGCATCAAAATGATCTAAAAACACCAAAAAAATATTAATTTGAAACAAAGAAAAAATTAAAAAAAAAAAATTTTTTCAAAAGCACTTTTGAAATGCAAAAACAAACAGGTGAAAAGGGAGGAAAAAGAATGGCGAGGTTGGTGACTATGCTTTTTTTTATGTATAAAAAAAATGATGGTAATTTTGTAATTTTTAATATAAAAACTATTTAGTTATTAAATGAAATATAATGAAAATTATATAAATAATTTAATGTTTTTGTTGATTTGTTTTGTGTGTGAGGGTGTGGATATAAAATGTTATAAAATTATAAATGTGAAGTATAATTTTTTTAAAAAAAATCATGAAAAAAATAAGTAAATTATAATATAATTATCCCAAATTATCAATTTATTATACATTCCTAGCATAAATAAATAGATATTACCAAACTAGATATGTCAAATGCCTACATCACTCCCTCGGATTCATAATAGATTTTCTTACATATCATATTACATGTATAATTTTTTTTTAACAAGAAAAAATAAACGCCTTCATTCAAATTATAGATTTTTCAATCTTTCTATGATTAAAATTAAGACATCAAGCAATATGGTCAAAATTAAGATATAAAAAATTATGAGGGGTATAGTTTACTGGTCAAACCCTAAATTTATTCCTTAAAAATTATCAGTTCTAGTCTTGCAAACTTCAGGATCACTAGAGGTTTACATGTTCGTTAAATTCAGAATCTGTGAGATTAGTCGAGATACGTGTAAATTAACCCGGATACCCACATTAATAATAATAAAAATAATAAATAATAAATTGCAAATAATAAAATCAAAACACAAAAATCTTCAAATCACCATAAGCCAACAACTCAAAGGTTTCAAATCATAACAACCACCGTTCAAATATCCAACCGTAAGTCACAACTTGAAAGTCTCGAAAGTTCCAGTGTTGGTCTAACCTGTAGAGGATTAAAAGGTACCGGAACTTGGAAATGGTCTACCCATGGCCCAATAGACACACAACACGCAACTAGGCTAGTTGCTCACTGTTTAGATGGACCTGACATGGGGCCAAATGGCCAATCTAGATGCCGTCGGCAGCTTAACCATCAAGGTTCAAAGTTCTTTTTTGTTACTGTATTTTAAATGAAATTCGGGTAGAATTTGATTTTTTATTTAAAATTAATTTTTAAAATATTTTAATATATTAATATCAAAAATAATTTTTAAAAATTAAAAAAATATTATTTTAATATATTTTCAAGTAAAAATTACTTTGAAAAACAATTATTATTATCGTACTCTCCGAATACCTTAAAAATTATCTTATATTTTTCTAACAAAATAAAATACAATAAAAAAAATTAACAAAATAAAATACAATAAAAAAAATTTAACAATACAGTAATCACTTGCATCTTCTATATTCAAATCAAGCTCTTTTTTCTATGTAGCAATCTGTCTTGAGTGGTTTTTATAGTTAGAGATGACCAAATTATTATAAAAAAAAACATTAAGAAAATCGGGATGGTAACCTATGAACAACGAATCACTTTGAATTTTTTTCTTTCACACCCTTTTTTTTTAATTGAATTATTTTTGTTCTCACTTAACAATTATAGTTTATTTTCTCAAAAGTAATTATTAGTAAACAATAAATGATATCTGAAATTATAAATATGTAAGGTAACACAGGATAAAAAAAATATTAAAAAACAAAAAAATATCATAGGAGAAGGATATAATCCACCACAATGTTTTTTTTTCTTTAATTTTTTTATCACTTGATTTTTTTTATTTTTTTCAATTTAACCCTTTCACATGGAGTTGTTTGGGGTTGCGGTGCAACCTGTGTTTTATGATTTTTTTTTATTTTTAAATTGTTTTGATGTGTTGATGTCAAAAATAATTTTTTAAAAATAAAAAAAATTATTTTGTTGCATTTCCGAGCGAAAAATACTTTAAAAAACAACCGCTACCACATTGTTAAACTTCTTCTAAATTGATTTGGAATTGAATTTAATATTTTGTTTCAGTTGGTTTTATACGAGGGCTCTCACAATATTAAGAATAAGTTTTGATATTGAGTTAATTCTTAATTTGACAAAATAAAATTTAATTTTATTGATTCAAACTAATTAAAACCATAAAAACTTAATTTCAAACTGAAAAAAAAATTCATCTCCTTTTTTTTAATAAATAATATTTTTATCTCAACTTTACAACTTGATTGTCTATTACAATAAATAAATTTGTTTTTTTTATTGACATATAATAACTTTTTATTTATTTTATTGAACACGTATATAAAATTTATAGTTTTTATTTAGATTTTCTCTTGATAATAAAAAAATCCATTAATAATGCCCGTACACCTTTTTCTGCATTGAGAAAAAATTGTTGTATCCTGCAGCATAAGACAAAAATCAAACTAATATACTCTTCACAAGATTTGGCAAAAATCATCCGTTAATATACTCTTCACAAGATTTGGCAAATGAGGATGAGGATGAGAATGAGGATGAGGATGACGTCTTTTTCGCATGGAAAACTAATCCAGATTCAAGTTTATAATTATTATTATTATTATTATTATTATTATTATCATTACTATTATTATTAATAAAAAAAATTAAAAAATTATTATTATAAAAAAAACTATAAATTTAATTTCAAAGGAAAAAAAATTATAAAAACTTAAATCAGACAAGTTCAGTATTATTATTAATATTAAAAATATTATTATTTATATTATAAATATTACTATTAGTATTATAATTAATATTATAAATATCTTTTTTAGATAAGACATTGTAACTAGAATAAAAACTCTTAGAATCTAGTTTTACAGATAAAAATAATATTTTTTAATGTTAATTTTTTTTTTAATTTTTATGCTAAGAAACTTAATCTGCGAGATAACACGGTACCTAACTAGTATACTCTTCACATGATTTGGCAAAAATCATCCGTTAAGATGATATAATAAAGACAAGTTTTCCTCTCAAGTCTATGCAGATGAGGATGAGGATGACGTCTTTGTCGCATGGAAAACTAAAATTGATTTATATAGACAGACACACACTCATAAATTGTTTTCCGTCTTTTTCTCAAATATTATCAGACAATTGTTTTCTTTTTTATATAAATTTTACTATATATTAAGATAAATTTGTCAAATATCACGCTCATCTTCTTACTTGTTTTCTAGCTAAATTTTAGCTAAAATAGTTATAAAAAAAAGAGTATTTTAACTAGTTTTTTAAAAATTATTATCACATTCATTTTTTTAGAAATAGAAGGTTATGTATATTTTTTTTTTTATTATTATTATTATTATTATTATTATTATTTAAATTGATTAAAATTCAAATAATAAATTGATTATATTTAATAAACATATCCTCAATGGCTATATTAACAATATGTTCTCAATAACTATATTTTAACAACTATATTTCAACGAATACTTATAGAAAGTTGGAAAATAATTCATAAACGAGACTCCATTTCCACATTTAACAATTAAAAGCAATGCAAGGATACTTAGCTTATGGCAACTCCAAACTCATATACAACATAGCCTAAAGGAATATAAAAATGTCTTTGCAACCCATATTTCTTCTCGGTTCTAAGCAAAGGATAAATCATATTGAGGTTAGATAAAATTCAAAGCTTGATTCCTTCCAAGATTTGATAAATATTTTTCTAAGTATTAGTATTAAATCAATACAAGTTTTTTAACAATTTTCTAAGGGTTTTTAGACCCTGCATATAATTTTTACTATGGGCGTAGGACCAATACAAATTGCATAGGGAGTTCCCTTAATATTTTTCTAAGTATAAGTGTAGGACCCACTTGAAATTTCAAAACTTTTTATGAGGGTTTTGGACCTTTTTTTTATCATGGGTGTTAGACCCACATAGATTGCATAAGTCAATATAGAAATGAAAAGTAAAAACCAATTTAATAATGAAAATATTACATAGATAAACCATACAAGACCAGGGTTGTCTATAGGAAGGGATATGAGGAGTGGAGGCTTAAATATCTAGCTCAGGATCCTTAACTAGATATTTCCTATGTTAGGGAGTAACAGCTCCAATAAGGAACACATCTGTAAAATCAAGCACCGGGACTGAATGGCAAGCATCACTGAAGTCCACCTGCATTTCCATTAATTGGTTGAAGAAATATAGGTTGGATATGATAAGAAAGATCTTGTCTTCAACCGTCTCGGACAAAGATGCATACCCTTCGAAAAATTCCTGGAACTCCTTAAAAGAGTTTCTTAAAGCCTTCCGCTATGCCCAAGAACTTTGGGCTTTTTCCCTGGCAATAAGAAGCTCGGCCTTTAGACGATTTTAGGTGGTCTTCACCTTAAGGATCTCCTGTTTCAAGATATCCACTTGGTTATAAATGGCCTGAAACAGTTTATTAGTGGAGCCCAACTAAAGAACAACGCCTTATATACATTCCTTTTGTGATGAGTAGGCCACATTGAGGCTCCTCGGTTTGGCCTTCACAATAGTTTTCTCTTTCTTTAGTTGTTAGAAGGTAGTCTGGTTTGCCCTATGTTTGGTAATGACTTCTTTTACATGGTTCCTCTTGACCATTTAATGCCTTTTAGAATTGATGTATATCATAAACGTCTTCCAAAAACAAGTGTTAGGAACAATAGTCATAAAACCAAACTAAAAAGAAAAACAAGAAAGTTCCTTACATTAAACGTTATTTGTCTAGTTAAGGACAAATGAAGGTTATACCACTCTTTAGACATCATTGAGATGCCTAATGGAATGAAGAGAATCCTCTCCAACAGTATCACTACCTCAAGGTCGGTCTCCCCAAAGCCTGACCTTCCATTAACAACAACCTCCATGAGTTTTCTCTCCTCACTAGTTAATTTGAGGGAAATTGAAGGGATCTTCATTAAAAGTGAGGTCGACAAAAACATCCTTAAAATCAGCCCCTTCAGGAACAACCTAAATAAAGGGCTTAACTGTTGTAACCTCTCCAAACAAAGTTGGAAGTTAGGGCAAGAGGAATGCTACCACATGAGCCTCTATAGTCAAAGCTGAAACATCAATCTCCATAGGGGTAAAGACCATCTTTCTTTTAAAGCAGACAACAACACCCACAATCACTTCGAGATGGGGGTTAGATTTGTTTGACCCCTGAGTAGGGGAGTATAACTACCCCTAGCTTCTATTTCTATGAGAGTTCTGGTTTCCGCCATTGTGTCCTCGGGGATGGGGAGTTCGTCTGTTATGATAGGGTCGCCCTCTATCTCTTCTCTGGTCTCACCTTCACTCAAGTTAAGAGACAAAAACCCTCTTTGTGAACTCTTATTTGCAAACTTTACTGAAGTTTCTTCTTCTTTTTCAACTGTCAGTTCTGCACAAAAACAGAGTCAGTAGCGAATTTAGATGTAACAAAAATAAAGGGAAATGAAGCTGCATACTTTGTAACAAGGCCTAATAGTGCCCTCTAACCATCCTATTGACTTCATACTTAGTTGAGATTAATGTCAATACAACTCATGTTTTCTCCTTATTCAAACTCAAATGAGGTTTACTGTTAACTACAGGGGGAGACACCTTCAAATAATGGGAACAACTCTATATCTGTTGTATCCTATATATGGGGATGATTGACCTATTATACCTTATTATCAATCACCTTCCCATTTATTTTTTGACATGAGCAAGTTTTCCTTGCAGGGTTCCCTTCATAGCTTATATAGGTCTATTGGCGAAGGTAAAAAAAACCAATGCATGTCATTGTCACCATTGGTACTAGCGACTAGATGGTAACATATCTTAATGATATTAACTATAGGCTCGATTCCAATGAGTCTAGAAACTTATCGAAGACGAATAAGATTATCCATCTGTTAGGGTGCAGTTGACCTGGACTCAACAAGAAATATCTAAAAACTTTCCTCACAAATCCTTAAAGAGAGAAGGTATACCCCAACACATACATACAAAAAGGGGCTGTAATTTCAAAATGACTTTGGGCAGAACCCAAACTCGGTTGACTGATATGCTTAGTCTTGGCAGGTATGTAAGTTATGTACTCTCATGCATGCTGCCCATTAATAAACTTTATGTCCTCCACCCCGATAGTGCTGGGGGTATTATCCATGGGGGCCTGAAGTAGCCTTTCTCTCCCCTGAGGTTCTCTAAGAGCATCGAGGGAAGAATTAATGTGGGGAGAACAACTCTCCCCTTACTAGATATGGATGTTAGGGTTCTACCCTCTCTAGTTCTAGAGCCTGGTTTGATGGATCCTTATCCTCTACTTTTTCCCCTGGTCTCAAGTTGAAACCATAATTCCTCTTCGAAAGCAACAACATCCCTGTTTCTAGGGATAAATTTGACTCCTTTTGGGACCATTTCTGTTTAGAGTAAAGAAAAAAGAAGAAGTCTTTGATGGGAAATACCTAAAATAACAGTTTCTTCCCACATTACAACAAAAATGGCTCAGGCTTTTTCAGCAAAGCTTTTCATAAATTACAGAAAGTGAAAGTAAAAAAAAAAGTATAGAGGTAAGAACGACTAGGGTTATATATATATAAAAAAATTTCTCCCTTACCATTAGATGAATAACCTTTCATATCATTTTACATCCTCAAAAGTCTATTCAATTACTACATTGAATGCATACCGCCATTTTATTTCCTAAGGGAAACCCTTTTTTAAAAAAGATAGGCCATCTGGTCATTTCCTTCAAATAAAAACAAGACACATGACCATAAAGAATCCCAATAGTTTTGCAAAAACAAATCTCATGGGAAAGGTAAAAAGTCTCTCAAGTAAAAAGATTTTCATTAAAATTGATAACATTTCAAAATCATTGTGTATTAAATACCTAAAAACTTAAGGGGCTACTAATGGATCAATGCGTTTTATACATGTTATTTTCCCCCCTAAAATCCATGTTTAAAAAAAGGACCAAAGGTAAGGATCCCCAACATCTTTAAACTTAACTATGTGTTAAGCTAATGTACGTGTGGGTTTGTCAGCCCCAACATCTTTGGGCTCAACTATGCGTTGAGCCCAATTACATGTAGGTCTAACGAACTGCCAAATTTAACACCCCCAGACCTAGCTATGCGCTAAGCTGAGATATACGTGAGTCCAACGAGCTACCATACCCAATATTCGTGAGATTAGTTACATGCTAAGCCCAGGTACACGTGGGTCCAGCAAGTTGCCAGACCTAACATCCCTATGTCCAGCTATGCGCTGAGCCCTTATACATGTGGGTCCAACGAGTTGCAAGACCCAATATTTTTGGGCTTAGCTACGTGTTGAACCCATGTACATGTAGGTTTGACAGGCTGTCAGACTCGACATCCTTAGGCTTAGCATCTCGTCAAGCCTAGATGAATGTAAAACTGATGATCTTTTTAGGCCCCCTATTAGGCCATAAAACTCTACTTGTTTTTTCTTATAACCTTTAACATAAAATGTTAAGGTCAATGATATTCTTCTCTCTACACCTTTAGGTGTATAAAAGTCTTCAAAAAAACCATCTACTTATCCTTTATTAATGATGTGTAAAAGATATTTATCTATTTTTAATGTAGGTGTCAGGGAAATTTTCTCTCGTTAATCCCATCAAGGCAAGATGACATTGCAACCCCTTCTCTTTGTAAAAGAACAAGACTCATAAGATATAAAAACCCTATAAATCCTTTGAAGAAGCAAGCTCACAATCTCCATTCTTATTGCATATTTTATTTTCAGTCTCTAATTAGAATATCATGGCCTTTTCTCTAAAAAAAAACATATTTACTTAAGTATTATAAATCCTCAAATCCACCAAAGAGAACTTTTTATAGGTATCAGCCACTGATTACCTTGACATACCAAGCATCTGACGCTAGCCATCTTAGATAAAAAAAAAAGATGGCTAGAACTAAAACATTAATTAATTATCTAACATATAAATTTTATTTATAAATTACTTAGATTTTCTAGACACCATCAACAACCTTATTAGCTTATCAAAAAGGATCTTTGAGTATGAACATTACATGGAAAATACCAAACAATTGGATTTTTTTCTCAAATAAAAATTAATGAAATTGTGAAACCGAGTAATTTTTTTATTCCTCAATTATTATTATTTTTTTTATCATTTTTCATCTTCAGCCCAGTCTGTTTACGGGCCCACATTTCCTTCTCTCAATTCAATTCAATAGAACACTCTCTCTCGCGAAAGTACTCTCTCTCGCGAAAGTACCACTCTCTCCCTCCAAATCTTCTATTCCTTCCTCCCTAAGCAAAAAAATAAAAATAAAAAATCCTCCTTACCCCTCTCTCTCAAATCCCTAACCAATAGCAACCATGCAAGAACCAGAGCTTCACGATTTATCAGACGACGCTGATTACGCTGCCTCTCTTCAACAGGTACGGTAGCAATAAATCATTCACATTTTCACTAAATTCAATTCAATTCACAAAAATTCTTTCATTCAATATTTAGGTTTTTCTTATGTTATTTTGATTTAGGGATCGGCGAGTATGATGATAACGAGGAGCGATAGCGGAAGGAGCACTTCGTCGAGCGTACCGGAAGGATCAGAAATTGTGTATTTGAAAGATAACGTGACGATTCATCCCACTCAGTATGCGTCTGAGAGAATTAGTGGTCGGTTGAAGCTCATCAAGCAAGGCTCTTCTCTTTTTATGGTATATAAATTAGGTTCTCTTCCTTTTCTTTAAATCAGTTTATTAATCACCTTTTTCTCTTCTCTGTGTTTTAATGTAATTGTCTAGCGAATTTATGCTAAAACGTGGATATTTTTGTGGTTATGGTAGACGTGGATTCCGTACAAAGGGCAGAGTACGAATGCGAGGCTGTCGGAGAGAGGTTGTATTTCTGAACTGTTAATTTGTTGAATTAAGAGTGTTATAATATACTGGAGTAAATGTGATATGGTCGGTGAAATTGTTGGTGTGGTTTTGTTTTTGTAGATAGAAATCTTTACACCATAAGGGCTGTGCCTTTTACGGATGTGCGGTCTATTCGTCGACGTACTCCTACCCTTGGGTGGCAGTACATAATTGTTGTTTTGTCATCAGGTATATATATTTTTTCCTTTCATGGAGGCTGTATTATTAAGTGATAGTGGATTTAGAGTTTTTAAATGCCCGAAGCTGCTTTTAACAAGTGAATAAAGATCATTAAATGCTTGAATACTTTTAGTCTAAGAAATGGCTAATGTTTTAGTTGATAGAACTTTTGTAGCATTGATGTACGATATATGTCAGATCCCAAGCATCATATTTTTTCATGGATTTCTCACTTTGTTACGGATTGATCTTGTTATGAAATTACTGGGAGGCATTAATGAAGATGAGTGAAATGAGATTATGAAGAATTTGGTACTTTGTAATGGCAATCTTTATTGTGTGGCCTCTTTTTTTTGTGACATTTGTATTGAGGAGAATAGCTTTATTTTATTTACATTTTTACCTTATCAAGGTATGATAATATTTGTATCTATTTATGAGCTATTATTTTTATTCATCTTGTTTAATTTTATTTCGAGGTGATTATTTCTACTTCTAGTCACTGTTGTTTGGTTGGTGTGTTTGTGTTCTATGTTGATGATTATGAGTTTTGGGGTTTAAAATTGAATCCATCGATACCTGGTTTTATTTCTCCTCATTTTTAAAATGGAGGTGTTTTGCAGGACTCGCATTTCCTCAACTTTACTTCTACAATGGAGGAGTCAAAGAGTTCCTTGCTACAATAAAGCAACATGTTTTTATTGTGAGGTTGGCTACTGATTTAGTCTGCAACTCCTTTTATTTTGAGATTCTCTTCCTCGACCTCGTCCTGTCTATCTATAAATATCTACATTATAAAGATGCATATTTAGATATTATAAGAGCATCTCTAATATATTGAAGTTACATTTATTTATGCTTCACATGGGGAACATTTTACATTTAGAATTGACCACTGATTTCATTTTTTATCCTTGGTGCCTTGTTTCCTAATCTCTTTGTGCTTTGTGGTAAGAAAGGCTGCAAGGTTATTCTCGAAATTTGACAAGGATTAAATGAAGACCTTGCTTGGTAAGATACAAGGACTAAGCCTGGCCTTACTTGGGCTATGGCCAAATGGAATTTTGGCCTCATGGAATCTTTTCTCCTTCTAGAAATGGGTTGGATGGTGGGGTTATCGGTTCTCTTTCTTTTAAGCCTGTTTATGACAGGAAAAAAAAAGATAGAAAGAAAAGAAAATAATCAGTTTATCGGTGACTTGTTGCTTCGTTCTGCAAACATTGTTGTTAGGAAAGGTAAGTTTAAAAAGCATAGGGAAGGGGTAGCAGCATGAAGTTTGTCCTGTTATGTCTTGCGTAGAGTTTCTGATATGAGAGAAATGATTATACTTTTGAGGGTTTAAAACTTTTAGTACAAAGGTTGATATAAAAGAACTGTTTTGGTCACCTATCTTAGGGATTTCTTTGGTTTGCTGTTTTTTTCTCTTTCTTCTGGGGTCTTATAAGTACTCGTTACTTTTGGGAGCTGGGTTTCTTGCAATTTTTCCTCTCATTGTTGCACGTTTTCTTTTGTACTTGTTCAGTTCTCTACATACTTTCTATATGCTTCTGTGTTGCCCCTTTGCTCTTTTTTTTTCCTTTCAACTTAAATAACAGAAGAATGTTGTTTGGCATGAGCGTGGCATCGAGCATGACACTTTATATGAACTGTGCTGTTAAGTCATGTTTAATGCATTCTTTTAGATTAAGTACATGTTTTTTTTTTTTTTTTATTTTATTTTTTTTTATGGTGGAAGGGAACCTAGTTACACCTTAGAGACTGAGACATCCTTCAAAATAATTAAGTGAAAAAAATAAGAAGATTAGAGCAGAAGTGCCTTCTCCCAGAAAGGCCCCACGATTTTAATCATCTTCACGTCTTTTGTTTGTGCATTTCAGGATATTTTTCAGTTATAAGATTAATTTGTATATGACGACGTCCTTAAACTTGTTTACTCTTACATATATCTGGATCTTATTTATCATTAGAGATGCTATTTCTATAATCTTGTTGCTGTACATCACATTTACAGATCATTGGAAGATGCAAATGTATTTCTGGTGAATGATTTTCAAAATCCCCTGCAGGTGTGCATGAACGGTTCTCTATTCTCTCTCTTTTTAGATAACTGGTAATCAGTCACTTTCAATTGCAAATATTGCTTTTAGATGTTGGTTTGCATTAGACATTGCTTTCTTCTAGGTTGTCCAATCTCGGTCATTTCTGATATGTTTCCAGGCCTATCCCCTGAATTGATCTAGATCCTGATATGTTTGGTTGCTATGTTCTTACATTTCACTTTGTCTGTCTTCTTTCTTTCTTTTAATGGGTTTTAACCGGGTTTTGCAGAAAACCTTGTCCTCTTTAGAGTTGCCTGTTTATATTGCAAGTGGACCATCTGCATCCGTTCCAGATGGTGGTGAATCTTCATCTTGTGAACTCCAAGAGAGGATTGGTGACTCTATCCGTGATGAAATTCCTAGGCCTTCTCAAAATCCTGGGAGGCAGAAGCATAAGAGTCATGATCCTGCTCGAGATCTTACGATCCATGTATTGGAAAAATTCTCTCTTGTGACCAAATTTGCTCGGGACACAAGTTCACAGCTATTTCGAGAAAGTAATAGCAATGGCTATGGTGCTGTAGAAAGGAAAAGTTCTAGCTACTCTCTCCCTGATGTCCCCCATAAGCCATCCATGGATGCAGAGATAGCTCTCGAGGAAGGTCCTGTTCCCTCAGATCCTCTGGAGGTAACCATTTTCTATTTCAAATCTATTAGTATTTTGGGACCCTCTGGAGTTTAATTGAATTTTTGGTTTTGCTGTGTCCTGCTTCTAAAAGCTAATATATTTTTAACACATTGGATGTACACTTCATAATATATTTACTTCTCATTTGAACATAACCCTTAATGTGCACATCATCATTAGGTTTGCAAATGCATTTGAAACTGGGTTGACATAGATATTGGGTACTCTATATCTAACTTGCAGTTTAGTTATGCCATTGTTGGGCTTTTGCATATAGGTTTTTTGACAGTGTATGTTGCTGAACATTTTGTTCTTTTTCACTTTTGTGTGAATCTAACCATACAGAATTTACTTGCAACTTTTGAATTTAATGTATCGATTTTCTGTTCTTGTTTTGGTTTTTTCTGTTTCTTTCATCCTCTTTTTGCGTTGAGGAAATTTTTTATAAGCCATGCTGGTTGTGTTAACTAGCAAATGGAATGGTGCAACTGATTCTTTCTATCAATAATATATTGTATTTTAAAAAAGAAGGGTGTGACTGACTGGTGTAGTGCCCGATGCATTGGAAGTTCACAAAGACTAGTTTAGACCTGCAGGTTTACCATTAAGTTTTTAGTAATAGCATGGATAATGATTTGAATCCGCCATTTACCAGTCAAGCTATTCATTTTGGGCTAGCTTAATCATTTTCAGTAGGCTATTGTTTGTTTTATCCATGGGGACTTGTTGGAAATGGGTGGTATTTTTCATGTATTTAATTAGTTATAAAATCTATCAAAGAAGTTATCTTGAATGTGGTAAACATAAGATTTTCTTGGGAGCCAGACACCTTTTGTGAACTTTTTACTGGGATAAGTTTGATTGTGCCAAATTCTCACCATATCACTTACCGGCTAGTAGTGTTTTGTCAGTGGAAGTATCATAGTTAAAGATCGAGAGCTTAATTTAGTGTCTAGTTCATTTCTCTGCTCTCCTGTAGTGATTATCAGTTCACAAAATATATCAATGGGAGATGGTATTCTACCCATAATATCTGGAAAAGTCTCTTCTTTTTTCCATTTCTCCTTTATGACTCATCTACAAAAAAAGCACATTGACTGAGCTCAATACAAATTACATCAACTGAGCTCAATACGAATTACATTGACTCAAAACAATACGTTCTTTAACGTACGGGCACTGTATTATTCATGTGACATGCCATCCTTCTTGATTGTTCTTACATGAAGTTGGAATAAGAATGTGGTAGTTGGGGGTTATGGATCCATAGTAGAGATGTAAGCTGCTGGTCATGAAAAATATTGGAATATACACAAGGCGGGGTTTGAAGAGTGGGAAAATTGGTTTTCCAAGCATTACGATACTGATGTTGCTTCCATTGCTTTGCAAAGTCTTAAGTCCCGATTTTATTTTTTATTTTGGTGCATTGTGTCAGTATATGACTTGATTTTGGGAATTATTATGATAGAACATCTTCCCTGACGTAGTTAAGAGGGAAACACAGCAACAGATCAGCAGACATAAGCCGACATAAGTGAGAAAGAATTTAGAACTAGGTATTTTATCAGTGTTTAAGAAAAACCTCTAGTTTCTGAAATTCATTGATGAAAGGAATAATATGATGGCAGTAATTTTGTCTTACAGCCTATTTATACTAGAATAAGATCTCTAACCCCAGCCTTAGATTGAACCCTTAAACAGAACTTCTAATCCTAGTCACCCACCCAAATACTTTTAAGAAAAACATGAATTTCTAGTTAACAAAAAAAGCTCATGACTGGAGCAATTCTGCTGTCTTTTGATCGTAGATCAGAAAATTTAGTCATATCCAGGTGATTGCTGCTAGTTGAATTAAATCTGAGAATTGTTACATTAAAATACATCAACTTCGCATCTGTTGGTTATTAAAGTAGAAGCCCTAAACATAAGCGAGTCTTACATTTGAGGGGTTTGACACAGTAGCATCCCAGATTTCATATCTTGATCCTACTCAAGGATCAAAACAAGAACTGAGTGTGCCCTTATGCATGCTTGTACTTTTCATTTTCTTCACTTGCTTTAAAAAAGTTAGATTGTAGATCTCCATGTACTTAATGGTGTGTAACTTTTCCTGCCATGTGATTTCAGTGCTTCCTTTAGGATATTAAATGCCACAGAAGAAAAGCACATATTATTGCTAACTACTTGATTTAGCGTTTCTATTAAGAAATTGAAGATGATAATGACTTTCTTGGGATGATTTAAACTGTGTTTTGTGGATTTTTTTCCTGTGTTGATCAATATATAAAATTTGTTCTTTTTTTTTTATGTGAGATTAATTGTTTTCCCCACTTCTGTATGGCAGTTCGATAAAATGACACTCGTATGGGGAAAACCACGACAGCCACCCTTGGGGTCAGAAGAGGTCAGGCTTTTTTTCCTGAAGATAAATTCTCTATCATTTTTAATGATAAATCTGTCAATATGAATGCCTGTCAAGTTACTGCCCACAAATTCATTTGAAATAATTTCATTTCCAGCACTCTTAATGTTTTTTCTGCTGTAGCTTTTTATTTTGGTCTCAGACACTTGCGTTGACCCAAATGCTCCTTTATTTTTGGCATTTTACATGAATGGGTTCTATTTTGATTCTGTGCCCATGTTCACCTTCCTCTGTATCAATTTAAAAAGTAGATGGTGTGTGCATTAGGGGTGAGCAAAAAAACCGATTAAACCTAGATAACCAGAAAAAACCGAACTGTGAAAAAAAACTGATTAAACCAATAAAAAAACAATTCGGTTCGGTCTGGTTTCGGTTTTAAAAGGCTGAAACTGAATAAACCGAACCAAACCAGTTCAAATAGAAATAAAAAACCCGGTGGTACTATAAATAGCTTTCCATACCCATCTACCTTTTAGTTTCTTCTTCTAACCCTAGCAAACCCAGCTCCCCCCGACCTCCTCCCTCGTTCAATCTCTCGATCAAATCTTCATCTCTCAACCTTTCTGTCTCTAAATCAAAGCTAGCAGTTGCTCCTTCAAGTTCTTTGCTCCTCCAAGAGTTGGATGAGAAATTTGATGCTGCCTATTCTTTTCAAAATTGTTTTTTCTTCCTTTTGTCATGTTAAAAGCCTGTTTTCTTGAGTACTAGATGTCAGAAGTAGTTTCTAATTTGCAGTTTCTTTAAATCAGACTGACATATGCAGCCACTCACTATTAGATGCATGAGTTCTGGGAGATTCATCTCAACATGCTTCTAGATTAGTACTTCACTATCCTTGACTGGTCCTGTGATACAGCAACTTCTACTAAGTTAATGCTGTCATACCAATATTGAGACTTATCAGATTGCTCAATGCAACTAGTAACTTTTCTTTTGATTTCTGTAGATCTATTATATATTCATTTCCCAGATTTATTTACGAGGTTGCTGGTTTGCTACAACATGTTGCGACTACTGTCATGGATGTTGTGAGAACATTAACTTAGTAGAAACTGGTTTTTTCTGTTTTTTCCCTTCAATTAACCGAACCAAACTGAACCGAAACTGGTTGGTTTGAACCGGTTTCGGTTTTGATTTTTTTTATAAAAAAAAATTGGTTTGGTTATTTTTTAAGGTGAAAACCGGACCGAACTGAAAATGCTCACCCCTAGTGTGCATAATATGTTATACACATGCTGACTCATTATGTGTTTTTAGAATTTGCTTTTTCTTAAATCGAAACAATAATCATGATTATCTTCTGGGTAAAAGTTTGATTGATAAAGAGTTGGCTCATGATTTAATTGCTGCTGACATTTTTCTTTGATTTAACACTAGGGTATGCAATGGTCCTTAAACTGGATGTGTTTTCCCATCATAGTCAATGTAATTTGAAGTATCATCTGTAAACCTTGTAGTATGAGCCATGTTACAATGATAGTCCTTGGATGGCTGTGGTTTTTTTTAACTCTGATTTGACATTTATTGCTATTACTCAATCTTATTGTTTTAAGTTCATATGCCAAACGCCCAAACCCTTGTGAGTTCAAGGGTTACAGATCCACCCCGAGGAACCATTTATTGTTGTCATAAATCGATTTAAATTTGTTCATTTCATTTGCTGAAGCATTGAAGATGGATTTTGCAGTCCTTTGGCCCTTAATTCTGATTTTTTACTCAAGACATTGAATGTACATGCCACAACTGTTCTTGTTGTTTTCAAATTTTTGTTGTATTTTCAGTGGGCTACTTTCTTGGATTCTGAAGGGCGAGTCATGGATTCAAAAGCCTTAAAAAAGAGAATATTCTATGGTGGAGTTGAGCACACAACACGCAGAGAGGTTTGTTGTTTACTATCATTAAACAACTGTTTTATGAGACATTCTTTGGTTTAATATGTTATTCTTCCTAGGATTAACAATTATGAATATAGGTCTGGCCATTTTTGCTGGGATATCATGCTTATGATTCAACGTATGCGGAGAGGGAATACCTCAAGTCTTCCAAAAAGTCAGAGTATGAGACAGTAAGACAACAATGGCAGGTTTGTTGTAATTCTCAGTTTTCCACACATCACTGTGTGCTTATGTTTCTGCCTGATATGTTTCATGGAGGTTTTTTCCCCCTTCCTTTTTGAAGATTGGGTTTTAGACACCCTTTCATGTTGATGATTGAATTTGTGTTTTTTTCCTCTTTGCACGGGCTTTTATTTCTACTTTCAACTGTTTCATGAAACATGCTATTTTGTTGCCTGCATTTCACTTGGTGTGGCTTATATGATTGCTATTAGGTTCAATGATTGTTAATGCATTGTTGTGGAAAGGAAAAGGTGATTTGCCTTCATATTGTCTGACTTTCTCAGTATAATAACCAACTGAACAAAATGCACAACAAGAAGAGCAACTTTTGAGGCTTCTTTTGTCAATCATAAGTGATCCCTTGGCGGATTAAGTGCACCATACACTCAAATGAACTGAGTATTTGTTTGGTTCAACCATGCTTTAGGGGGGAAAAAGCTTCTAGCTCATCCTTCCGTCTCTCATAATCAGCTAAAAACAGTGCTTTGCTTTCAAGCACATGGGGCCCTTAAGACTCAGTCTCAAACTATTCAGAGTTAGATGCATGGATTTTATTTTTTTATCCGGCTCTGTGTTAGGCTAAATCTTTGCTTTTTACACCCAGGGAGATGAAATTTCGTTGTTTGTCTGTTTTTCAGCCTAATTTCTTGTACTTTCACTTGAAATTAGTTTTGCTTGTTAGGCCAAAGTGAAAAACTACTTTCTAATCTGATTGTTGACTCTTTTTTTTCCCACATAAAATACAATGTTTTATTTAGGAAAAGATGACATTACATTTTTAAGGTTAGGTAACTATGTTTTGGTCTCCCTGTCAGGACAGCAGGTGCTTTCAATCATCTTTAACAGTTGTCATTGATATTCTTCTAATCTTCTTTGAAGAAGTTTCCTTTGAGGCTTAATACATGCCTTTTTTTGCTCCTGCAGAGTATCTCTACTGAACAAGCAAAGAGATTTACAAAATTTAGGGAAAGGAAGGGCCTTATAGACAAAGATGTGGTATGCATGAAGCTACTGTTACTGTTTTCAAGTTTTAAATTATTTATTTTACGACATCAAATTAAAATATATTTAAGTTAATTCTAATAGCTGTTTTGTTGTGTGTTCAAGGTGAGGACTGATAGAGCGCTGTCTTTCTATGATGGGGATGGTAATCCAAATGTGAATATCTTACGTGATATTCTGTTGACGTACTCCTTCTATAACTTTGATCTTGGTTACTGTCAGGTAGTAACTTCATTTCTGCAGTTTTTTTGTTGAAGGAGATGCTTTTTGTTATCCTTTCTGACAATCATGGAGTCTTATTTCCCCCCCCCCCTGTTTGGTGCCTATTTCTATATTTTGCATTAATGTAACTTTGGAAGTACTGTAATGCATGTCAATAATTGCATTCAGGGAGGTGTTACTTTGTTGTAATTAGCAACTTTTAGTGCTTAGTAGCTGCTTGATCTTGTTAGTCCTTCCCACCTATACTTTTGTTTCTACTCTTCTTTTTTATTGTACTTCCATTTCTATTCATTTTCATGCACTTTATGTTATTCCTTGTTACTTGCTCTCATCCTGGTATGCGGACTGTAAATAAACAACACGGTTTCAACGAGGATAAGTTTAGTAATTCTTAGTTGCAGTTTATCTTAGTGTTGTCTCATATGCTCTCACCCAGGTTCAGAAAACAGCTAAGAGTGGGTTAAAAATTGCCTTTTCCTATTGGGAAATAAAATGTCAAGTGAATACATTCAAGGCCCCTTTTCCATCCTATTTGGGAAATGGGTATAGTGGGGATACTGAATATTCATGTCTCTGCCCTTTTTTTCTCAGGGTATGAGTGACTTACTATCCCCAATTTTGTTTGTGATGGAGGATGAATCAGAATCGTTTTGGTGTTTTGTGGCACTGATGGAACGTCTTGGACCCAATTTTAATCGCGATCAAAATGGCATGCACTCTCAGCTTTTTGCATTATCCAAGGTCTCTCTCTCCATCCCCCCTACAAGCCTATCTATTTTCTTTTCTTTTCTTTTTTCTCAGAAATTTATATATATTTTGACAATTCATCTATTGAACGATATCCCATCTTAAATTTAGAGTCTGTTTGCTTCTTTAGTGAAATTCAAAGGCCTTTTGGCTTAATTAATTTTGATGATCTTCTGTCTTGTGTCACTGTATAATTTACAATATCAAATTGTGAATGGTAGACAATCATTTTTTTGGGATGTTATAGCTTTGGATGAAGGTTAGGTGTTGGCTGGGTTTTCAGTAAATTGTTTTGTTAGGCTGCAGTTACAAGCTGAACTAACTTTTACTATTCTTATCGCAGCTGGTGGAGTTGCTTGATTGCCCATTACATAACTATTTCAAGCAGAATGACTGCTTGAATTACTTCTTTTGTTTCCGCTGGGTTCTAATACAATTTAAAAGGTCAGATTAGTGGATTATTTGTTCCTCTTTTTTCTGCTCTTAGGATGGATGGATGTCTTTTTAATGAAGCTGCTGGCATACCCTTTCACTGCCTTTTTTTCCTTTGCAATTACGAACATAGTATAGTGGATATAATTTTTTTTTCTCATATAAAAGTTAATATATATATATATATGTATGTATGTATGTATGTATGTATGTATAAGATGCTCAACACTGATGTTGATTTTCAGCGAGTTCAGTTTAGCTTCAATTTTAAACGATTATAGTAGCAAGTCTAATGTTGTTTCACCAAGAAGAAGATACTTGCATGCATTCTATAATCATTGTCTCAAAAAACTCGGATGCTTGCTGGGGTTAGTGATGAAAGGTACATAATTTACTAGTTTGCAATACTTCTTGAGTGTATTGGCGTCGAATAAATTCCAGAAGGGAATATTTACAATAAAGTACAGCATCTGGGACCTCTCCTTGATTGAGAAGATTGATACAGAATACCATGCTGGATCTTTTTTTTGTGACTTAATAGAAAACCAGATTTGGGATGAGATATGTATGGAGAAAATCGTTCTCAAACATCACTATGGTGTAAGTCCAAAAAAAAAAAAAAAGCAAATCACAATGGTGCAAGTAACTACATTCAATGATGTTTTTGTATCCTAAGTATCCGAATGCTATCACTATGCTCCTTTATTGCTAGAAATCAAAGGAAATATGGTGTTATTGCTTTATTTTTCTCACTATGATTTACCAAATTTTCAGGGAATTTGAATACAAGAAAACAATGCGATTGTGGGAGGTGTTGTGGACCCATTACTTGTCTGAGCATCTGCACCTGTATGTATGTGTTGCAATCTTGAAGCGATACCGCAAGAAGATAATGGGGGAGCACATGGACTTTGACACGCTCTTGAAATTTATCAATGAGCTGAGTGGCCATATTGACCTTGACGCAATACTTAGAGATGCAGAGGCTCTGTGCATATGTGCTGGTGAGAATGGTGCTGCTCACATCCCACCAGGAACTCCACCTTCATTGCCTACTGAGAATGAGAATGCTTTATTATATGCTCAAGATGATGAAGTACTGTAATACAGTTCTTCTCATTGGTACGATATAAGCGGCTTTATTTTTTGTTTTCTTCATCAAATAGCTGTGTATAATTGCTGTTTTTTCGAAATAAAATGTTAATAATCAAGCAATCAACTCCATTTGCTGTCCTCCTTTAAATGACATTATCATGTGTATTGTTGCGTGAGAGTATATAACTTGGCTGGACTGACAGTCGCCTCTTGTTACTTTATTATTTATCAATCACATTTCCCTCAGAGAGGGAGATGTTTGTGGGTTTCCATCTTCCTGTTCAGTCTCTCCTGTGAAATCTACTAGTTTCTAGCTTCTCGTGGTAGAAAGACATTCGGAGGGATGTGTGAACATACGCGTACCAATCAGCCGATTGTGATGGTTTTCTTTTCTTTTTCGAACAAAAGATGGCGCTTTTTTTTTTTTAAAAAAAAAGTAGAAATTATAAAAAGCCAAACTTTATTTTAGACTCTGTATTATTTAATCTGCAACATCTTCATCAATCTCAATAACAACTAGCAGGCTCCATGTTCAATAAATACAGATTGTTTAAAAAGTGTTGTTTTCCGACCGTAGCATAGTAAAAAAAAAAAAAATTGGTAGAATATCACAATCCAAAAATTATTTAGGGATTTAACATATTTTATCAAGTTATAAAAAATATTGTGACTCGATGATGAAGAGATATTTTCAGAGACAGGGTTTTTAGCAATTAACTATCTGCCTAAAAAAACTGAAATACCACAATTCATATAATTTAAATAATCAATTTTCCAGTTTCAAAATACAAATCATGCAGCACATAATATTTTTAATTCTAATTAACAAAATTATGCATATAATTAACATAATATTTTATTAAAATTAAACTCACTATGTATATATTCATAATTCTTATAATATATAATGTAATTATATCTAATAATCATCCTAGCTCATGGATAAGCTTGGAGCACTCGTGGATAGGTCTACAACACCAACCCAACTCATCTAACTCGAGAACAAGTATGTAGCATCCGTGTAGGGGTAAGGAGAACCAATATCACCCCATCTCATTAACAGATTTGGGATGTTTGTGGAAGGACCTGCACCACTTCTCTAACTAGTCCAACTCATGAACAAGTCTACGTAGGTGTCAACACCAATATCACCCTAACTAGTAGACAGGTCTGAGATGCTCGTGGATGGACCAACATCCCTAATATTCTCACGATAAACAATCTCATCTTCCACTAATGTTGCTTCAAGATGCTTAACATCTTCAACCTCTTGAAGTTCACCACGACATAAATTGAGCGTAATGATGGCCACAATACATCTTATTTCATCCACGCCTTCACAAATAGTTGTTACTTCTTTTCAAGCCTCTCGTACTAGGAAATGAATCTAAATGCATAAATTAAAAAGTAATTAATACTTATAATCTATAATAACATAAACAATATTTAATAAATGTTGTATGTAAAATAATATTGCATCAATTCTATCTTAGACATTAGGGCGTGTAATGCTTCGGATTGCGTGGACACCTCAGGAAACCCGACCAGGTAGGTGTAATAAAAAGATGCTTAATGGTTAAATATTATCTCATATAAGTATGTACATCAATCATTGGATACTGCTTCTAAAAAAAACGACCTCTCATAGTATCTCAAAGATCTAGATAAGATGCATAAATTACCAATCAATTCCCCATGCCCTTACCCTGACAATTAATAGTATGCAGCTCGTCACCAATATCAATATAATTTGGTATGTGCTGGGATAGACCAAACTATCACATTACCCGATTTGGGCAATGCATCTCAACAATGTTAAAGCTGTGCAATGAGACCAATGCTAACCAAAGATCAGATCCCTCATGGCATATAACTCATACCTGATGTGGTTGTTATGCGTCCAACTCATCCTGATAAAACTCGTAGACATGAGTGAGATTTACTATGAAATGTCTAGCCCCATATCATCTGACATAATAAGCCATAAAGTTAGTATGTTTTTTGCATTCAATTTATATAAATAATGTGTTGATTAAAATCAATTTATTTTATTATTACTTAGAACCCATGGATAATGGTCATTGAGTGATAGTGTCCAACATATTATTATCCCAGCTCTTTGGATGTCCGATATGAATATGCTCTCACGACCAGAACTATATTAATTAACATTGAGAGTTCTAAGTTAGCATTTAAAATGCCATTAATTTTAACAATTAAAGAATTTAAAATAATTATAACTGGAGAAATAGTAGATACTCGACAATTTATCTTTTTTTCTTTAGACATGATTTACATAGTTACGGGTAGAGATATGCAAGCATGACCCCTCCAGTTGTAATTAGGAATTGCCTAGAAGTCCTAAAGCAGTGTAAAAAAGAATAATAAAACTGCATTGCCTGCAATTCTCGTGAAAATAAGACCTCTAAACATATGTTATATGTAGTCTTAAGCATACTTAACCAATTGGTCCTCTGTCATATTTGCTGAAAGGTCTTGAAATTTATATCCAACCATGTCAGTTTGATGTAGTTAAGAGATTATATTCATCTTCTATTTCAAGCATATTTTAGTTAGGTTAATTATATAACATTTTAGATAGCTCGTTAAAAGACATCTAATGTAGCAGTTAGGAACTCATGACTGCCTCCATTATAAGTGATATCATTGTCAGTATTGACGATGATACCACCATGGAAGTATAATATTCTAAAATTACTAGATATTCTGTTAAACAACACAATAAAACACAAGTCTAATTTATTAATATCGTGGGGTTAATCAATGTACATACTTTATCAACAAAACCAGAACGGTAACATAATCGACAAAACTTTAATTCATCAAATTAATCAGTGAATACCTAAATTCATCAAACTTCACTATCATAATGAAATTATCAAACCAACTCATGTATTTCATAGCTAATTATCTTATTTTATACCTAATTCAGTATAATCCTTAATTTAAACTAGATAAACCCTAACTTTAACTCTCTTTTTTTTGGATTCGAGGAAACCCCACTCCTCGAAAAGCGCACTTTGTGGGCCCAGGTGAGCCAGTAAAACCTCGGCTGTCCCAGGCTCTTACAAGAGGTGCACGCCCTGACTCGAACTCGAGACCTGCTTTACAGATCTTAAGCCATTTGCCATCACGCTACGCCCCTTGAGGACAACCCTAACTTTAACCTTAATTCACAATCAACAACAAACTAAAATCATTATTTATTTTACAAAATAACATAATTATCAACTCAAATTATATCTAATTAACCTAATTATAAAAAAAACCCTAAATTTATATATAAAAAATCCCTAATCCTGAACGCTAATATTTTTTTAAAATCAAACTAACACACATTAGCATAAATTACATCAAATTGATAGAGGAAACATGTTGAATATACCTCTAAGGGTAGAATGTGGTGGTGGTGATGATTTTGGCCTAAAATGGCTTGACCTGTGGCGCAAGGGGGGTGGCGATCTCGTGCTAGATAGAAATAGGGGGTGATCTCGTGATGTTTTGGATGTGTTTCACGGTGGGAAGAGAGAGGGAGGTCACTGATGACAAGGAGAGAGGAGCACTAGATTGTTGGGAGAGTAAAGACAAAGACATTGTCAGCATATAGACAACAAATTTGGTAAGCACAAAGTTTCTTGTTAATCGAAGAACAACAATAGCAATCACTGCTGCAAATTGACACCAAATAAAGAGCTCAAGATCCTTAATAACCACCTAAAAAAACACAATTTAAGTAAGCATCAGCAATCCTTGACTATTAAAGAAGAGAATAGTCTTCCAAACTCTTAGAAACTTGTAACCATAGAGCAAGTAAGTAGACAAACCTAATCGGACACTAAGAGCTCTAAAAATGACCCAAGAAACAAAATAGACATTTTGAATGTCATTATATATGCTCTCTGCACCTACCTAAGAGATAGATGAAACCAATAATCTCAAGAAAAGAAAACAATACAACAAAAGGATGAATGCCTCATAAAATCTTAATGCCAAATCACATAAAAAAAATTCCTGGAATTAAGCAAATAGTAAATAAAATAGAAAAAATCAGAATAGAGTAAAAAATCTTATCCCGTGGAGGAAATAAGGGGAAGAAAGGGGCTCAGGGTTTTAATTTCATATAAAATTGCAATGATATTTGTGAATCATGTGTCGCACATGTCAATTGCCAAACAAGAGCGCAAATACTATTTGTGACTCGTAAATTGCAAAAGGAATCCGTGACTTGTTAAACTTTGCTATATACCTAAATATTTTCTCCATCTGTGTTACTTACCAATTTCTTTTTTCACTGTGCTAAGAAAAGAAAAAATATGTTTTCCTTATTGTTCTCATGTTACTGTAGCTAGGATTTTGATAAACTGATTTTCTGCTACTTATTTTTC
>Ga0307515_10005226_pt1 | contig 26390 bp, 16 predicted proteins | sample 17_EM_MG_FD_194513 | JGI IMG/M metagenome (GOLD analysis project Ga0307515, IMG submission 194513) | Populus trichocarpa ectomycorrhiza microbial communities from riparian zone in the Pacific Northwest, United States - 17_EM | ecosystem: Host-associated > Plants > Roots > Unclassified | place... | reverse complement strand
CTCGCAACACAAACCTCTCTCTCTCTCTCTCTCTAAAAAAAGAAAAAGAAGTTACAGGCCCAAGAACACCAAACAGCAAGGTTTCAATCACCCACATTTGTTATTTCTTCCTGTTCCTGTTCCAACAGAAACTCCAGTGTAGTGGTTACAGTAGAAAAATAACCACTATATAACGATGCCGGAAGAGACCAATTCTATTGACTACGTAATGGAGAAGGCCTCAGGTCCTCACTTCTCCGGCCTCCGTCTCGATGGCCTGCTTTCTTCTCCTCCGTCTTCCTCCACTGCGTCTCCCTCTCACCGCTCCGCCTCCGCTTCCGAATCCAATGCTCCCAAACAACCTTTTGTCATTGGTATATTTCACTCACTCGCTCACAAATTTAAATTATTTAATTTTAATAAAATACTAATATTGTTTTTTGAATATTTTATTAACTTTGTAGGTGTTTCTGGTGGTACGGCTTCCGGTAAGACTACAGTGTGCGATATGATCATTCAACAGCTTCATGATCACCGTGTTGTTCTTGTTAATCAGGTTTTTTAATTTTTTAATTTTTTGGATTTATTTTTTTTGTCTCTCATTTTAAAATTTTATTATTATGATTTGTTTTTGAATTTTAGGATTCATTTTACCGTGGCTTGACGGCTGAAGAATCGAAGCGAGTGCATGAGTATAATTTTGATCATCCTGGTAAAATTGAGCTGTTCTTCAAATTTTGAGAAATAATTTTTTTTTTTTTTTGTGGTTAGTTGTTTTAGTGTTGTTATTGTTGTTGTCGTTGTAGATGCTTTTGATACGGAGCAGCTTTTAGACTGTGTTCAAAAGATGAGAAGTGGGCATTCTTATCAAGTTCCAATCTATGATTTTAAGAGCCATCGCCGATGTTCGGATAGCTTCAGGCAGGTACTTACTTTACCGAATTTTCAGCACCAATGACTTTTTTTTTTCTGAGGATTGGTGTGATAATTTTGGATACGGGATGGTAAATCGTGACATGTTTGATCAATCATTTTAGCGATTTTAACTTGGTACCCCAGTTGGAAACTCTTCCTTTTATAAAAGGTCGAGGTTGCTGCGTTTCGCTCCCGCTATTGGCATGGATGGAGAAAATGTGGTATCACATTTATTTTTTTCCTGCTGCAATTCTATGCGGGAAATTACAAGCGCAGAGGGTGAATGATTTAGTGATAATATTGTGAGGGTTTGTGAATTTTGACATCATCACAAGTCAACCTACTGCTGTTAGTGCACTTTCTCGCCATTTAGTTAAATCCCCTATAAACAGCTGCAAAGCTCTACTGTCATGGAAAGTAAGATGAAATATTTAATACATGGGCATTTGAATTGTTCTTGGCACTATTTACTCCTTTTTTTCTAATTATTTTTCAATCTCTTTGCCTTTCTTCTTCTAGAGAGGGTCATTTTAAATGCAAATTCTTTCTAGTTCCTTTTGAAACATTACTTGGATTTTTTGTCAGGTAAACGCTTCTGATGTGATTATCCTTGAGGGGATTCTGGTTTTCCATGACCAGCGTGTTCGCAACCTGATGAACATGAAAATCTTTGTTGACACAGGTTTGAGTTGTTAACTAGTTATCTATCATGGAAAACATCCCCCCTCAATATTCCATAGGTCTTGGAGATTGTGCAGTGTGTGCTTGTGTGTTCATGCCCTGCTTGAGCTCATTAACACACAATCTGGTAAATTGACAGGCAATTGCTATATTATAAATCTTTTGCCTTTGGGTGACCAAAGATGCAGCACTCTTGACAAGAATAAGTATGGTAATCATTAGTAATCTGCATATTGGATCTACTTGTACATAAATCCTTCAGTTTAACATAAAGTGGAAAACCATTTTGGGCTCAGAATGCCATATGATAGTGTTATTTTAATCATAACTTAATATTGTAATAAAGCCACAGAAGTCTAGTCAGACATGTTGGGAGATGGTCTGCCTAAAGAGTTACTTGACTGTCTAATGAAGGAAGATGCAGTTAATTTTTTTTAGCTATTACTATATTTTTCTTTACTTTGCTTTCTCCCCTTTATTTATATTGGTGATGTGTTGCTTCTAGATGCTGATGTGAGGCTTGCTCGTAGAATAAGGCGTGACACAGTTGAGAGGGGTAGGGACATAAACTCTGTTCTTGAACAGGTTAGCACTTATGCTTATTATATTTTCTGTCCTCAATTAGTGAAATAATGATTAAGGTCAGCCATGGCTTGTAAGTGTGTTTTTCACATAAACATGTTTTGCATGAAGCATTTCATTCCTATTTTAATTTAAAATTATGGCATATTTGCTAAGTATATTAAGCAAATTTAATTTATATTGCTGAATATCCTTTGTTTTTTTTGCTTTGTATGTGATTGCTTGCATTAGTGTACACTGTTTCCTGATTGTATGAAAGCCGCAATATAGAAGGAAAGTGGCCTACACTCAAATGGATATAACACTGTGTTTAGTATTCATCATCCATCTCGAACCAGCAGCACATGCATTGAAGCACCGGGGCTAATGCCTGCCTCTAGTTTAAGTTCAATTATCATGAAATTGCCACCGGAGGACTCAAATTAAAGTCTCTAGATGTCAAAGGAAAGGATTCATTTCATTCTCCTAGTTTTGTACTCTATACTGTCCACTTGGAATGAAATGGCTGTGGAAAATAGGAGTAGGATTTTGACTTCTAAGAAGTGTCTTAATCAAAATGTATTTCAGTTACTGGAAATTGTTATATCCCATCAATTAGTGACTGAAATGCAAGCGCTCAACTGGTGCTGCTACATGTTTATCCTAGGAAGAAACCCCCATGTTGAGCACATATATAGACAGTAGTGGATCTAAACTTCCATAGCAATTCATGTGTGTTTGTCTGTTGGCCAGAGGTAGGAAACTCTTCTGCTGGACCACTAAAGTGACCTTGGATCATTAATTACAACTTTAAAATCATGGATTGGTGATTAGTTAATCCATATTAGAGCAAGGATAATGTCCCATTTTAATATTGCTCATGATTTTCAAGGTGCTTATGCTGTGAATTTTTGCAGAAATTGAGAGGGTAATTCTCAGAGATTTAATCTCTTTAAACTCTATGTGACTGTTATTAATGTCACACACTGAAGCATAACTGTTGATTTTGCAGTATGCTAAATTTGTGAAGCCTGCTTTTGATGATTTTGTGTTGCCTTCAAAGAAATATGCTGATGTGATCATCCCACGGGGAGGTGACAATCATGTTGCCATTGATTTAATTGTGCAACATATCCACACTAAGCTAGGTCAACATGATCTGTGCAAAATATATCCAAATGTGCATGTCATTCAGTCAACTTTTCAGGTATGTCTTTTGTATTATTTTCCATTTGTTGCTATTATGCAGTATGTGAAACTGATTTTGGTAGTGTTTTCAGTATTTGCAAGAGAGTGCAAAACCTATTGTGTGAACTGTATTAGTGGTAATATTTTAATGGTTATGTCTTCAAAACAAACTGATTATATTCAGTGAACTATAGTAACCATTCAATGTTAACATATAAAATTGAGTCTATAGGTAGTGTCCAAAGAGGCATCAAGTGACTTTGGAGTTGGGGCATAACGGTTGGAATGAAGCAATAGTTCACGTGAACAAGAATGTTATGTTAGCATGGCTTTTGGTTTTGGGTATTGGGCATTATGAGCAAATGTTGGGCAAGGCCTAAAATTTGTCATTTTCTTTTATTTGTCTGTATATCTAAACAAGTACCAAAAGAAAGAAGAAGAAACCAATGTGGGAATGGGTCAATTGGCAGTATGATGTCAATGGATGAGACTAGTGTGCTTAAAGATCTTCCTTAGCCTCTGCAGATAGATATGCAATTTAGTTGAATTTGAGTCCCGTCCAGCTTTGATTCATCCTTTGTTTGGATTTGCTTATGTTGACGAGTCATGTTGCAGATAAGAGGTATGCATACACTGATTCGAGACAAGGAGATATCAAAGCATGATTTTGTATTTTATTCAGACCGACTTATCCGTCTGGTATATTTTATCCATTTTTCCAAAATTCCTCTTGTACTCTGTTCTCATTATAGATTGTAATAAATGTTTTCACTGAGTTTTCAGGTTCTGGAACATGGTCTGGGCCATTTGCCATTCACTGAGAAGCAAGTAGTGACACCAACAGGTGTGTTGGAGTAGAATAAATAATGAAGCGTGGGTTCTATAATATGTTTTCTTTGTAACATTTCCTTTTCTTTTCCTTTAATTCATTTTTTACTGCATCACTCATTTTCCTTGTTTTTAGTTTTCTATCTTTATATGTACAAAATATATAGAGAGGGCGATAATTTTTGCAACTTAATTTGAAATATAAGACTTTAGGTGTCTAGAAGCCCTTGCATTTTCTGTGTGTTGAATAGTTGAATTTGAATATTAGATGAATTTACTGGTCAATTCTTCTACACAACATTGAAAATTTGATTTTATTCTATTCTAGGATCGGTTTACACTGGTGTTGACTTTTGCAAGAAATTATGTGGGGTTTCTATTGTTCGAAGGTGAGGTTTAAATCAATTATTTACTTTGGCAGTTCTAGCATTTGGTTTGTTGGCATCTTGCTTCAGGAATGTGTTGAGCGGCAAGTTGTCATCTTAGGGTGCAAGCAGTAATGAGTTTAGATACATTCTTCAGCTTCCCGACCCTGATGCTAGGGTCATATTGAGCCTCAATGCAGATATATTTCTGCTAACCAGTACTTCTTGTCTGTCATTTACAGTGGAGAAAGCATGGAAAATGCGTTGCGAGCATGCTGCAAAGGAATAAAAATTGGAAAATTACTCATCCACCGTGATGGAGACAATGGAAAACAGGTAAAATTTTATGATTACCCAATAAGAAATTCCTCAGAGTACTTGAGGATCACATTTTAGTTATCTTTTAACATTAGATTAGCTGTTTCCAACTTATGCAGCTTATATATGAGAAGCTCCCCAAGGATATTTCAGAACGGCATGTCCTGCTTCTAGACCCTGTTCTTGCTACAGGTAATAAGTTTCTATTCACTTCAAACTTTGCCATTGTCTGTTTTGTCTTAAAGTCTCAAGTATATGTTCCTATAGCGTTACTCTTTTTTGTTTTAGTTGGTTGATTTGGTAGTGATCTCTTCACTTCTATTTTCTATTTCTTGAGCTTTTTCTTTTCCCTCACTATTCTGGTTTCTCAATGAATAATGTAGATTCTGCTGAAAATTGTTTTTACTTCATTGGAATCTGATTTCATGTCCGCACAGAGATTTTACTATAATAAGTTTGTTCATGGGAAGAAGTATTTTGCATCTATGTGTAAAATAGTACTTGGAGCCATACATTGGCTTTGCTGTTAGTTTGACAAATCTGGCCATTTTCCAGCTGAAAAATATTTGGCCAGATTTAAGCAATCTTTATTTTAAGTGAAGCTTTGACAAATCCAGCAAAAAATTCGGTCTTTGATTTAAGAGCAATCTTTATTTTTGGCTGTCTAGTGGTGCTCTATTAGGATGTATGATGGCTTGTATTCATATGTGGTATGTCAAATATCTGACCAATTATGTGAGAAGGCATTCATTGTTCATCCATGGAAATTATTCATTGCCTTGTAGATGATTGATTGCTATCTTTGATAATTTTCTTTAAGGTAACTCTGCAAACCAAGCGATAGAACTTCTCATACAGAAAGGAGTTCCAGAATCCCACATCATATTCCTAAACCTAATATCTGTAAGTTACTATCTTTTGATGATGACTTTCTTGAAGGTAAAATCTATACTTGTTGCAGTATCTTGCTCGAGTTTAGATTGCTGAAGTCTATTGATATTTTTTCACTCTGGAACTTCAGGCTCCTGAGGGCATCCATTGCGTTTGCAAAAGGTTCCCATCCTTGAAAATCGTCACTTCAGAGATTGATGTTGCCTTAAACGAGGAATTTCGGGTCATACCAGGCATGGGTGAGTTTGGTGACCGGTACTTTGGCACTGATGATTAAACAGAGTAGCTGACAAGCAGGAGGGATACGAGGAACTAGTGGGTGGTCCTGTCAAGTGAGTGAGACTAATATCTCAAGATTTTATTAAGAGACTGGCTAGTCTTTAATTTGTCACTTTTTGAGTTATATCATTCATGTTAATACGAGTATTAGTCACGTGATCGGCATTGTTGATAAGATCACCTTTCCTAAATTATTATTATTATTATTAAGTATCTATAAAGCTAAAAGGTGCGGGTAACACACTATTTCCCCAAATTCATTAGCAATGTGTTTTTTTTTACACTTTTTTTTTTATTATTATTATTACATTTTGATCTTTTTTTTTTCTTTTGGTTTTTGATTTTTTTTTAATTTATTGTGTTTATGGAGATTTAGAGTTGGTAATTTATTTTAATTTATCTTTTATATGATTATCACAATATTAAAAAAATATTCCAGTATCGGGTTAGTATCAGAAAAATATCACAAAAATATCACAGTTAAATAAAATCATTTAAAAAACCAGGTTATTAAAAAACTAGGTGAGTTTAAATTTTTTTAAAAAATTATTTGTTTTTTTAATTTTATCTTTCAGTATTTGGCTGATTGAGAACAAGGTTGTCAATTCCGTTTCGTTTCGCCCGGAATGACCGAAATATTCCATACCAATTTAAAAAACAGAACAAAACGAAACAAATTTCATCTCATTTTAAATCTCGGTCCGTTCCGGATTTTTCGGTTAAATTCTACCCAGAACGTTCCGGTTTCATTTCACATGTTCCGTTCCGTTCTTGAAAAGCCATTGAATCAAATTAAACCTTGTTCAATTTAATTAATTAAACCACTCAATTATAAAAAGCTCATTTTCATTACTATTTTCAATAACAATGATATTGATAATAACATTAAAAATTATTATTACTATTTTTATTAACAATGATATTAATTTTTAAAAATTAGATTTATCACTAATATATATGGTTTATATTCATGTTGTTTTTTTTATATTTATACTTTGTAGGAATTTGAGCAAAACAAGGGATGCTTTAGATTTCATTAGCCTTGATAACATTGACCTAACTTTATATTTAAAATATTTGTGTTAAAACATTTTACTTTCATAATATTTTGATATTTTTTTTTAAGTTGAATTACTTTAAGTTAAAGATCTATTTAATTTTGACTATTTAGAAATATTTTAAATTTTAAAATTATATTTGTTTGGCATTGTCTTTGTATTGCATAATTTATAATTAATTTATCTTGAATTTGAATTATGTTTGTTATATATATATATGAACAGTACAACCCCGAAACGGCACGCCGAAACACTCCGAAACTGAAACATTCCATTCTAATTGAAAAAACGAAACACCTACCGAAACGGAATTGACAACCTTAATTGAGAATTGAGTTTTATAATTTGTTTTTTTTTTTTTATTTTCTATTAGGTTATCATAGTCTTAAGAAAGATCTATATTGATTTGACACTCGATTTTGTGATCGTTTATTTTTGTTATCATGTAGTTAAATAACCTATTTTTGTTATCATATAGTTAAATAAACAATAGTTTAGAAAAAAAAACAAGTTATTAATTTCAATGGAATTCATTACCTGGTTTGCGGATCTGAGATTTTGACCCAAGATTACTTGATTAACAGGTTTATCCATCAAACCTGATATGTTTTTTTTTAGTTTCTGGTCCTTTAATTTTTAATTTTTTTTATTTCACTCTTTTCTAATATTGGATTGGTTGAGAAATGAAATTCATGGTTTATGTTTATTTTTACTTTCTATAGAATTATTACGATCTTAAATAAACATCTTTTTTAGGGTTGATGCTTGATTTTGTAAGTATCTAATGTTATCATAAAAATAATATACAAAAATAACAAACTTATTAAACTCATTGATGTCCATGATCCAAGTCATAAGGTGATCGAGGTCAATCTAATTTGGCATCGTCCCAATATTAAAAAATATTATTGTTTAAGGTTTTTTTAAAACTATGTTATCTTTTTACCAGTTATCTAAATTATTTTTGTTGTTTAAGGTTTTTTTAAAACTATGTTATCTTTTTACCGGTTATCTAAATTATTTTTGAACTCATTAAATTGAATGATTCACTTTAGATCAATTCTTACACGGTTTAATTCAAAAGGTAAAGAAACTGGTTGATAGGTTTCAAGATCGAACTGCTTGATTGAGTTTAATGAGACTGTCAAAAAAATCTTCATACTCTTAACATTTCTTTTAAGTTTAGAAAAAGAATAGTCTAACCCTTAGCGGATTGCGAACAAATGTACTAGTAGTATAAACCATAGTTATCAAACTCAACCCGAGGGTTGACCCGACCAAGGGGTCGGGTCGCGGGTTACACGGTCAACTCGGAAAAATTAAAAAAAATATTTGAATTTTTAATATTTCATATGAAAAATTAAGAAATAATTCATGTGAATATAAGTTATACATGTTGTAAATAATGAAGTTTAAAAGAATATTTTAAAATTTTTTTTATCTCACATTGAAAAAATATAATTTTTTTCTTGTGAACATAGAGTATATACTAAAGGGCTCACATTGAAAAAATAAAATTTTTCTTGTGAACATAAAGTATATATACTAAAGAGTTTTAAATCCTTCAAATCTCAAATTAAAAAGATATTATGTTATCATTTTAAGTTGAAGTACTTAAACAAAAATTTTTTTTATCCCACATTGAAAAAATATAATTTTTTTTCTTGTGAACATATATTATATATATTAAAGGGTTTCAAATCCCACATTGAAAAAAAAACTTTTTTTTTGTGAACATAAAGTATATATACTAAAGGGTTTCAAATCTCACATTGAAAAAATAATTTTTTTCTTATGGACATAGAGTATATATATTAAAGGGTTTCAAATCCTTCAAATCTCACATTGAAAAGATATCATGTTATCCTTTTAAGTTGAAGTATTTAAACCAATTTTTTTTTTATCTCACATTGAAAAAACATAACTTTTTTCTTGTGAACATAGTATATATACTAAAGGGCTTCAAATCCCACATTGAAAAAATAACTTTTTTCTTGGAAACATAGAGTATATATACTAAAAGGTTTCAATTCTCACATTGAAAAAAATAATGCATTCTTCTAGTATTTATATAGTGAACTTTGAAAATGGTTAATAACCAACTAAAAAAGAAAAAAAGAAAAAAGAGGTGTCTAGGAGAAAAACCACATTTGAAAAAAAAGGTCTCGTCCGGGTTAGCCTGGGTTATGGATCGACCCGTCGGGTTGCCCAGGTTTGATCGGATTTTTGCACTGGCCGGTTTTTTCCTTACTCGGACCAGTCCATCTACCGGGTCGACCTGTCGGGTCGGTCCGGGTTTAATAACTAGGGTATAATCTAAAAAAAGTGGTGCTTTTATTGTGCATAATTTTACAAAAGCACTATTAATTTCAATAGTTTTTTTTAATCTATATTTCTCTATATTTTCATACTTCAACATTTAGTTTATTGTGTTTTGTTTTATATGGAGTTAGCTCGGTCTCATAACCAATATCACGAGTTTAGCTGCTTAACTTGGTATACTCGAATTTTTGTGTCTCTTTTTAATTCATATATTTTTTTCAATTTCATTCTTCAACATTGGGTTGATTGAGAATTATGTTTCATTATTTTTTTATTTGCTTTTTATGAGATTATCTTGGTCTCATGACTCAAGCCGCTGATTTGACGGGTTAACCCAGTTGACTCGAGTTTTTTTTTTATCTTTTTTTAATTTTAATTTTTTAATTTTATCATTTAACATGGAGTTGATTATAAATTAGGCTTCATGATTTATTTTGGTTTGTTTTCTATGAGGTTATCATGGTCTTATGACTCAGATCACGTATTTTACGAGTTAACCCGGGTAGATCCAGGTTGTTTTATTATGTTTTGTTTTAGATTTTTTTTTAACTTTCAACCTTCACCAATGAGTTTATTGAAAATTGAATTTCTTAATTTGTTTTAATTTTTTTTTCTATGAGGTTATCAGTCTCATGACCTTGATCGTAGGTTTGGAAGGTTAACCTAGGTTGACTCAAGTTATTGTTTTTTTGTTTTTTTGCTATGAGGTTATTTCAATCTTCTAACCTTAGTTACATGAAACAAAATAAAGGAAGAAAATAGGAATTTTGCTTAGCTTGGAGTAGACCATATTTAGGAAGAAAAGGTGCTTTATTGTATATGATTTGACTAGCTAAATTTGTATGTTGTATTATCATTCATGATTGGGAATGATAGTCAAAATAAATTGTGAATGTTAGTTGAATGAATGAAAAGAAGAAAATAAAATTTAGTTAGTGTTGCTATTTCTTTGTAATTAGAGAAGTTTGGAAAAAAAAAAAAGGTAATGGAAAAAGGTTTGGTATAAAGAAAAATCAATAAATGGGTGATACCTTATATAAGAACAAGATAATGACATTGTAAGGATTGTGAAAAATAACTAAAATGAAGTGGCAAAAAAAATGTTAGGTGGGTAAGGTTAATAAGGAAAATTAGTAATTATGAGATGTCAAGGAAAAAATAAAATTTTGTAGACATGAAATATGGAGTTAAATACACACACACACACTAATTATGGTATCTCTTTTTATAGGAGAGGATCTAGGAACTAGTCCTTCAACAAGGAGGGCTTGTTTAGAAGGAGGACCAGGTAGGTGCCCGATACCTTGTTCTTTTTAATTTAGTACAACTTTATTAATAATTTTGAGATTTTTATATCATGTTGTAATCATGAAATAGAATGAGAATGATTGGATTATGTTTATTGAATGGGAGAATGAATTATACCTTCGAGGCGGGAATGATACCAAATGATATTGCTTTTGAGGTGAGATATTAGAATTCCAAGAATGGATTGCCTTCTGGGCGGGATAATAGATTCCAAAAAAGAATTGTCTTTGGGGCAGGATAATAGAATTTTAAGAATAAATTGCCTTTAGGGCAAAATAATGGGTGGAATATGAGAATTGTTCTAATAATTGCTCTCTTGTGTTTTTAATTAACTGATTGTTCGTGTAATGAATGCGAAGAAAATTATATGCATTGTGTACAAATGTTCATAATGAGAAAATACATTAAATGGGTAGGATAATATTATTAAGTTAAAACTTGCTAATGGGAAAGGAAAATGATATAAAAGGAATATGTTTTTTATGACAAGAATATAAACGAGTGATATTTGAATAGACCACAATAGCGAATTCAATAAGTAAGATTTGAATTGACTGTAAAAGCAAGATTAATAAACGAAATTCAAATCAACCGAAACGATGAGATTAACGTATGGAAATTAACTCGATCGTAACAAAAAGATATTTGTATAAACTTTTATATTTTCCGCAACGACAGACCTAATATGCAAAATTTTAAATGGGTCACAATGACTGGGTTATTATGTTTTGCACTCTGAGTTATAAGTATTTTAAATTAAACGAGGAATATGAATGGTGAAAAATAAGAATTATGAATTATCAAAATGAATTGATAAGTGTAGGAATGATGAATAGTATAAGCTATAAGTAGAGGGTTAATTAATACAAAGTGAGGCCATCGTTGAATATAGTTGACTTAAATTATGAATTATGGATATGGAATTGGGATTGAGGGATACAATTATTTATATTGATTAAATGAGTACTTAAAGTTGAAAAAGAATCATGAATGCATAAATGAAATAAAGTATAGATGTAAAGATTAAAATGAGTAAATGAACATAATTTTCGTAAAGCATGAACTATGAGTACTAAAATATATTAATAAATATAAATGATGTTGAATATGAGTTTTGAGTACAGAAATAAATCAAATGAACCCAAAAATATGACTAAAATATGAGATAAGTGAATAATGAGTTTAATAAATCTAGAAATATAACTAAAGCATAAACCATGAGCATCGATTCAAATTAATAAATCTAAACTCATTAATAAGATATTGGTCAATTTTAGTATGAAGTATGATCATTGGATGAAGTAAATGAATGTTGTAATGTATGCTTTGATAAATATTATGAACAAATATGAGAAATTTATGATTTTAAATAAGTTTCTTACAATGAAGAATGAGAAGGATATATTATATTTTTAATCTAAAAGAGTTTATGTTGATACATGTATCAATAAGACTAATGTGGTGGGATAAGATTTGGAGATTCCACTGGAGGATACTGTGGTAGAAAAAAAAGATGAAATCTTATGTAAACAAAGAATAGCAGCGTAAATACACACGTAAAAGGATTGCCAATATTTGAGACTATCCCTATAGTCATATTTATATTTTGTTAATAATTATTTACATATTATTTACATGTATAGATATTTGTTTATATAACTAAGAAAAATTTGTTTAAATAAATGAATGCAGAAATGCATATTGTGTGTGCTATCCTATTATAAATTTTGTAGGTACATCCTTTTTGACACTTCAATAATGACACTAAATGTTTATTTGTTTATTGTTTTTTGTATTAGATAGAACTTTGTATAAGTAGTTGATGATATGATGTGGATACAATTTGATTATATCAAGATATTGTAAAAATCTTTTGTAAGATGAATATTATGTAATGATAGGGTTGCATCATAAATAAAAAGAAAAAATAATTTTTGGATAAGGTTAAAAAAAAATATCTCAATCTTCATGTTTGTTTAAGATAATTACCAAAATAATTATGTAAAAAGTTTGGGGTGTTATAATTGGTATCAGTCTTCATGTTTGTTTAAGATAATTACCAAAATAATTATGTAAAAAGTTTGGGGTGTTATAATTGGTATCAGAGCTTATGGTTATGATTCAGTAGACAATTAAATTTGTAAGATATGTAACAAATGAATATTATGTATTATGATGGTATGGATTGGAGGAATAATAATATTGGCTACTGTTTTAAATGGTCGATTATACTCATCAACTGTTTATTTAACTATTAGAACAATTGATTAACCGATTGATTATATCAAAATAAACTCATCAACCGTTACAAGTGATAATGGGCTATTATTATTGTTATTTAAGGAGGAGTATTTCTAATTAAAAGCAAGGCACTTGTCTTTCTTTTACCTCATTTTTTTGAAGCATCACATGTTTCATGAGCATCCCAAAAAGTGACTGGTTTAGGTAAATGGGTACTTTTTAAGTTTTGTTTATCTCCACGAAAAGGATTTAGTGCTTCTTCAATTTCTTACCAATTAAAACAAAGATTAGTGGATCTCATTAATTTTAATATAATATGAAGTTATGTTTTATTTCATTGCTTTAACTTTTTCCAAATCTGTGGGCTTAAAGCTGATTAGGCCTTTGTCCTCTAGCATATCCCACGCTTAGCTCTGGAGATTAGAACCCTAAATCACACACACCTGTTTAACAAAAATGCTAAGTCTACACGATGATGACAGTGAAGCTTTGATTATAAAATCTACAAAGAGGAAAGGTAAATCCACCACACACGAATCAGTGGAGAGCCAACTCATAAAAGTTGCTTAAGGTAAAAAAGAAAAGAAAAGAAAAGAAGGCGGCCTTATCAATGGTTTTCCACTTTCTAGGGTTAAGGCGTGGCATCAACTCTGCAGTTGGTTGTGGTTGTATTAAACTAATGTATCCTAAATATTTTTAATTAGCTCTGTGAGATTAGCACAATCTGAATAGGACTGATGCAATACCTCGTAATTAGTTCATATTTTATTACAAATGTTTTTCTTGGGTTGGCAAGCTCATGGTTCTAGACCACCTGCCACTTGTTGTGCTTCGCTCTCTTCAAAAGCATCCCAAATATCATGACTTCATATGCATGCAAACAGTTGAGTATGGACAGCTCATAGGATATTTCACGGACTAGATTAGGTTTTATTTGGCAGATTGCAACTTCTCAGCTCTTTTTTTTTTATCCCCTCACTTTGTTGGCTTATTAATTCCAAATCCCACCAGATGTGATGCTTAGATTCCTATGAAATAGCAACGCTCCAGGACTTTAGTTACCTCTAATTTGGCCACCATGTGAGGAAACTATATCTTGGTGAAATCCACAAGCCATAGCTGATATGATGCAGTCAAGAGAACCAAATAAACTCTTCAAATAAATGTTGTTAATAACTTTGGATCCTTATGGTGTTGTTTGGTGGATTTTGTATCTTCTCGGATATGACAAAATATTGAACTGAAATAGGTGGCAATAATTCTTTTAACCACAATTTTTGTCCAATGGATCATTTCATTTCACTAAGCCCTTTCCCAGTTAATTTGCTCAAAATCTTCTGGATCTCTTTTCATTTTTTAGCAGAAAAAAAAATGATAAATTGCACCTTGTCATAAAATATTTTCTTGAAAATGTTTATACATTAACAAATATACTAAAAACTTTTAGCTGCTGTCAATGTTTATAGGATATTTTTGGTTATCAATCTCTTTTTCATCCTTCAATGTTATATGATTATATTTTTTTTGGTCATCAAACTTTCATAATTACAATTTCATCCTCCGAGATTACATGATCATAGTTTTATAGGTTGATGTGTTTTTTTATTTGTATTTTCTCATGTACACAACATGTTTAAATATTTTTGGATTATGAAATGAAGACCAATTTTGCAAAATAAAAATTAATTGGTAATTAAAAATAGAAATTAAAAGAATATGGACCAAGTTTAAGAAGCAAAGCAAAACAAAAGAGACCCCGTTTTTTATATTGGCACAAAAAAATTTAATTTGCTCTCTATACTTTTCATTTTATCTGTTGTTCGGTCCTTGGAATTTTAGCATCTCACATTTCGGTTTAAAAATTTATTTTTCTTACATTTCAGTCCATGAGAAGAGAGAGAAAATCACCAAAAGATATTAAGAAGAGAGAAAGTTATCAGTTATTGACATCGTAACCATAAGAAAGGGTGATTTTGCTGTCAATGGGTTGGAATTTGCAATGGAAGTATCGTGACGTACACAATGTCGAATGACTGAGTTGCCTTCTGGATTGAAGGGGCTTTTGATTTAATTATAAAGTTATGATTAGAGGGAGTCGCCACCTAGTATCATGGTCACTAAAAAACTTATAGTCTGCGAGAGTCTGAGTAAGAGGACTATTTGTGCATGGAGAAGACACATCACCCCTAATACACCCTACATATGATAAGCTGTATTGCTGATTGATTGTTATTCCAAGTCATATTTCTATTTGTTTGTAACGACCTTTAATTTATATTCTTCTTTAAAACTAACATCGATTCAGAAAATATAGCACTAAAATGTAAGGATAATTGTATTAGTTCACTATACGAACTGATCATCATGGAAAGACTGTATAATTTCTAAACTTATTATTTATTTATTTAAAATTTCAGTAGCATTTTCTCTATACAAAACACTACCAAAAAAAATTTTTGTTCATCTATTGAATCTTGTATAAAATAAAGTATTTATATATTTCCTTTAAATTATTCAAAGTGGCCTTAGGCTCACCTCCCATCACCATAAATGCTTAAATCCCAATCTTTTCATAATATACATTCCATATAATTTATACAATACATAAGCATTACATAATCAGTAATAGAGAAACATCAAAAGAATACTTTTAAGGATTAACTAACTTAAAGGATTACATTAATTAGTGTTCACATTCAAAAGTTTACATGCCAAAAGATCTTCATTTTTCCTAGACTATATATATATAAAAATAAAGATGTGATGATCCAAAGACTATTAAGGAAGTGCACGTAAAGTACCTATAAAATACAATTCAATTACAAAAATATGAGTATGCATATATTATTATAATTAAACCTTTAAGACATTTTAGTCTTTTAGATTTCTAATCTATATATATATATATATGACTATTGAATCTATTCCTCATTATTAATTACCATGTACAATCCTTATGTCTACTAGTTATCCTTAGTTTCTTTTGAACAGAAAAATAATTGTCATTTTAGAAAATATTAGTCTTAATTTATATGACTATGTTTTAGTCCAATAACATATGTTACCAATCTTAATTGATTTGCCTCAAAGGTAAATCAACTTTGAATTGCACCATCCTTCCCCGTCCCTGAAGGAAATTCAACTCTTGAATTTACCATCCCGCCCCGAAGGCAATTGGACTCTCGAATTTACTATCCCGCTCTAAAGGCAATTGGACTCTTGAATTTACTATCCTACCCCGAAGGCAATTTAATCTTAAATTTACTATCATGCCCTAAAGGCAATTGGACTCTCAAATTTATTATCCTATCCTGAAGGCAATTCGATCTTGAATTTACTATCCTGCCTCAAAGGCCATTTAGTCTTGAATTTACCATCTTGCCTCGAAGGCAATATAAATTCTTTCAATGTCAATAATTTAAATTCTTTCAATTTAAATATGTAACAATAACCTTTCATCAATTTAAAAAATAAATTATTCAAGGAGTAGGGACGAGCCCTTACATGAAGCTCTTAAAACGTGCTCCCAAGAGTATCGGCTCCACTCTGAACGAACCTCCTAACAACACCAGCATTTCACTAGTCAAATTTTTAATTTTCATTGCAAGAGTCTGGATAAGGAGACTAGTTGTACAAGGAAAATATGCATCATCTCATTGCACCTTATCTATAATAAGTTGCATTATTGATTGATTGTTATTTTAAGTCGTGTTTCTATTTGTTAATCTCATTTAAGGTTCAAGATAGATCTCTCTTCATGAGTAAATCTCAACATTATGTTCTATTTTGTATCTTTAATATATGAGGATATACTTTATAATGTAATTTTATATCCTTAAATAATAAAGTCTACAACTAATTTCTAATGTTTATTGCTATTAATTTATTTAATTCAATATCAGGAGTATGCATTACGTTGTAAAATTCATACCTTTAATTATACAAATTAATTTTTGTGGTATTTTTTAAATTTTAGCCAAATCCTAATGGATAATCATAAACAGGTTACGGCATCGATTTTGGTATTTTTAAAACATGATAAAAATGCATTTAATTTTTTTTTAGAAAATATGCATGAAAAACCTTTAGAATTTGATCATATTCACGAAAATATAACATATTTTTGTATTTTTGAAATGAGCAAAAAAAAATTTGAATTTTTTGGATTTTTCAATATTTTGGAGAAAAATCAAGTATTTTTAATATTGAGTCTGTATCTTACAGTGTAATTCTACAACCCAATATTATATGAAATTATTGATGAAAAACATATTTTAATATTTTTTTGAAATAAGGGAATTTTTTTATTTTTTTTAAATTTCAAAGAAAAATCATATATTGTTTTTATTAGTAGGTCAATATTTTTTTTTTTTTATCAAAATATAAGTGTATTAAAAGATCAAAAAATATACTGGTGAGCCAGCAAGTACAAATACAAGAGCGGATAGAAAGGGAACAGGCTCCCTTAATGTCCAATACAGCAAAGGAGACAATGGTTATGAGAGGAACCAAATATTGCAAGGTTCCCAACCTAACACAAAGCAAGAAACTCTAGAATAGGAAGCTCAGACTGAAGATATGAGCAGCCTAAGAGCACGCAACAAGCCGACGTGGATGAAACAGCTTCAGCTACAGGACAAAAGGATTAATAAAACACAAAGCAGGAGAGACCTGAGCCAAGAATCCACAAGCCGAATTCAAGAACATACAAGACGATGTGCGCCAGAGGAAGCCATGCAAGCCATGCAGAGAGTCCACACAAATAAAAAGGGCTCCTGACAAATGCAGCAATAAATAAGCCACCAAAAGTATTCCCCCACATGGATAAGGACCACAAATGGCAGCAATTGAAGAAGAAAAAAGAACCCAGCCAATCACAAGCAAACACATCAACGATGGACGTAACATCACATGCTAATCCATGCAAACCATGCAGAAATAGATAGGGCCAACAGCTCCAGCAAGCGAAACACAAGCAACAAGACCACGCCATTGAAGACATGGGAAAAACATCTCAGGAGGGGCACGATCGAGAGGGACAACAGGAGAGCAAACAGCCACCATTACCAATCAAATCAACAAGAATGCAAACAGCACTAGACAGCAGCGAGAGACAAATAAAGATAAACACCCAATCAGCACACCCAAAGCACAAAGAGGCAAAAACTACAAGAAAGCTCATCAGTCAGAGTGGAGAGAGAAATGATCACGCTCGTGGAAATGAAAAACAGTGGAAAAACAGGGTCTGGAATTTGAAAAGAGAAGCAATGGGAGTGCTTGAGCTATCAAAGATCCGTTTATTTCTCTCTTCCCAAATTATATAGACAAGAATTCCAAGAGAAACACGCCTCATTCGGCCAACCATATTATTGCCTCCCCGACAGAGGCCCCAAAGAGCACTACTTAAAGAAGACATGCACCTTGTCAAATGCAGCCATTGTTTAACCCAAAGCCAGAGAGTAGAAGTCCAACGGAAACCAAAGAACAGGTGACTATGGGTCTCATCATCTTCATGGCAGAAAACACAAGGGGAATCCGTTTGGAGAAAATGAAGCCTATCTCTTGTACGAAGCCTACCCAAAACCGTCAACCACAGAATGAAGCTGTATCTAGGCAGGGACCATGACTCCCAGACGACTTTTCTCCAACGCACTGGAGTGCTGCGAAACCTCAAGAATTCATAGGCGTTGGCTGTGAATGAACCTGCAGAACTGCTCCATTGTTCCATCAAAGAGAGAGAAGGAGTCTGGCCACCACTCAGCTCAAAGAGATTATTTCGAAAGTTGATGATGGATTTCCATAAAGGTGAGGAGCTAGGATGAGCGGCAGTGTCCCAAATGGAGTGAGAACAATATCTTACAGTGTAAGTGTAAGTTGATACCCTAATATTAGGTAAAATTATTGATAAAACATGTGAGGGACCAACAATTTAAAATGGTCACTGAATTATTTCAAAAAAAATTTGAACTTGTTTAGGGCATGTGTTAGATACTAAAATAAAAATAATCTAAAGTTAATGGGAAATGCAGTAGGGCGTGTTTGTCAAATACACTTTTAGCCTAAAATTAGAGACATTGAAAATGTCTTAAGATAATATTAGACAAACATGCCTTAAAGACCAAAACAGGACAGTTTTTCTTAAGTATAAATAGCGCGAGCCAAACACACCCTTAGGTCTGGGTTGGGTGTGGCCCATCCAGAAGTGTTGAACTTATTGGTCTCAAGCGACATCATCTTTTTGGGAAGACCTTGGACTCATTCAGCTAAGGATGTTGCATCTTTATTACATCAAAGGCTGAAATATATTGGAATGTTGTTGAACCATATATCGAGACCAAGGTGGTTAAAGATAAAGATTTGCATGCCTTTGAAACTGTCAATGTAGATTTGATTCCGGAGCATACAATCAAAAGACGACCAGAGTTATCTTATGTTGTTAAAATGGATGCCAAATATATGATCGAGTTCGACATACCACCCACCTTGGTTATGGAAAGTGGAGTGAATAACATGAAAGTGAAAAATGTTGATCAACGTTTTGATTTGGGATATAGCCTAGTTCGAAAGGATTATTTGAGAATAGTAAAAATAAAAAATAAAGAAAAGATTGGCTTGTACTAAAGAAAAAAAGTGTTACGATAAGAGGATGGATATACCTCGTATCAGCTTCAATTTTCCCTACCCTGCTTGTATGATATAGAGCTATGCCAATCATAGCTTGATGGTTGTTATTATATGAAAAGTATACCAAGTGTAAGTGATCCTTCCACTGACCTCCAAACTTTAGGATACAAGATCTTAATAAATTTTCAAATATCGGATCATTCTTTCTATTTGTCTATTAGTTTGTAGATGGAAAACAGTGCTCAAGTCCAGTTTAGTACCTATAGCATGTTGAATACTTGGCTACAATCTAGAAGTGAATTAAGGATCCCTGTTTGATACTATAGAAACTATGACTCCATGTAATGTAAGCACTTCACTCACATACAATTTTCCCAGTTTATCAACTGAATCAGTCATCTTTATTGGTAGAAATAAGGCAAACATAAAATCCCCTTCTTACTCCTTGGTAGCCTATACATAAAATCCATGGTAATATTCTTCTATTTCCATACTGGAATTGAAAGGGGTTGTAATCTTCCCACATGCTTTTGATGTTCTATCTTAATTTGTTGATGTATAGCACATTTAGCCACATATTCTGCAATTTTCCTCTTCATTTTAGACTACTAGTAATAATCCTTTAAGTCCTAATACATCTTACTGCTCCCCAGATACATTGCAAGCTTAGATTTTTTAGCTTCCTTTAGGACTTCATGCTTTAAGGTCTTATAATCAGGTAAATATATCATTTTTTTTCAAAAGCTACAGTCCCATTTTATTTCATTTGAAAGGGAGATTCCTGACCTCTTTCCAGTTGATCCTTAATTTTCACTACTTATACATCTCTTCCTTAGGCTTACCAAATCTTTTCCCACCAATTTGGTTGTGCCATTAGTCAAGCCAGCAAAGATCATTTAGGTCCCATATTAAGGATTGTTTTCATCTTTGCTAATTTTAATACTTCCCTTCAATTTCCGACCAAAATCCCCTTTAACTACAACTTTATTCTTTTGACTTAATGGATCTGCCACAACATTTGCTTTCATTGGGTGATAATTAATTTGAAGAATGTTTTATTTTTTTCAATATGAGATTTGAAGCCTATTAATATATATACTTTATGTTCACAAGAAAAAAGTTGTGTTTTTTCAACGTGTAATAAAAAATATTTTTGGTTTAAATACTTCAACTTAATAGGATAAGATAATATCTTTTCAATATGGAATAAAACATAACCTTTTGAAATAGTATTTTAGCTTGTATCCATATAGATTGTTTTTTAATTATTTCATATGAAATATTTAAACCTCAATTTGTTTTTAAAAATTTTCTGGGTTAACCCAAGTTGATTCACGCCAGGCTAGACCCAAAAAAATATTAGACTCGCATCTGGATCTGGCAACCACACGAGATCCAAGCGTCTTGAATCTAACAACTATATTTGACATAGTTTTGAAACCCGACCCGGTCTAATGATATGGGTCACGGGTCAGATGGGTTGACCCGGGTCAACCTAAAAAAAAAAACCAATGCAATACCTATAGAAAACATCTAACTAGTTACAATGCAACACTTATGCTCCCTTTGTTGTGCATTAAATGGATTGAAATTTGCTTGCATTTCTTTAACCCTTTTTTTGTTTGTTTCAACATTTCCTTTAAGATTCAAAAGCATTTGATGTCGAACATCAAAAGGACATTTGCGATATTGTTCAATTTCTCCTTTAGCTCCAGCTAAATATTGCTTAAATCGATAATGCCACCACCCACAAATACTTTAGCACAATATAAACATACTAATTTAGTTTTTTTTACATCCAACACTAAGTTCAGGAGCTTCTCTACAATGACCCCATGTCAAATTTGTTCTTCCTCTATTACCGCTTGACATGGAAATTGAAGGATGAGATGATTAGGCCGTTAAAAGATCACTACTTGGAGTACTACCATCATGTGAAGACATTTTAAGGACCTATATTAAACAAGAAAAAAAAAGCTCACGATATGAAAAATAAAGTTAGAGAACAAGGGACACTATGGGAAGAAACAAAAAACAGAAAAATCTATTCAATTAACAAAATTAGCAGAACAATTAGCCAAATCATTTGTTTAGCCAGAATATTCAGACTTCAATTCTGGTTTCTCATTTTGAACACAGCTTGGCACTGATATAATTTATAAAAGGGAATATAATTTCAAGCCAAATCATATACTTTTATTATATATTCAGACTGAGCAGCAAAACACTTTGCAATCCATTCATAAAGAATTGAAATTTATAGGGAATTAGCACCCTACAGTCAGACGACAGTTTGATATAATTGAAAAAGGCTTCTTTCCTTAGATTAATCACTACAGTGATCACAAAGAATGAAGAAATCCTGATAAACTAGACATTATGTTCCAGGAAACAACTACCTAGTACAATATAAGTAGAAATGAACTGGAATGGGGGAATTCCAGTCAGTATCAACCCATTGCACTCAAACGAATCCTTCAACATCAAAATTTAAGTTGCAATTGACAAAGGTAAATTGAAATTGTCTCTAAACATCAGTTAACTAATTTCATGCAGGAGCTGTAAAAAATAAAAATAAAAAACACAAAAACTATCAGGATTGCAGAACAATAAGGCTTGCACTACTAAATTGGTCAGCTAAGTCCTCTTCTTTGTCAAGCACATCAAATGAACATAAAGAAGAAAAATGAGACATCTAACTAATATGCAACTTACGAAGAAATAACTGAAATAAATCAAGAAAAATGAATCATGTGGGTGTGAGACAGAGGCTTTAAATCATTAATTGAATTGTAAGTTCAAAAAAAAAAACAAAGAATAAAGAAAAGAGAGAGTGAAAGGAGAGTCGTGAAGAGAAACAAGTAACATCAGCTTCATCTAACCTTATTCGCAGATTTGAAACAGTGATCAAGAGTCTTATGCTCCTATGCTCTTCTTCGCGACTGAAATGGCTTTGAAGATTTCTTTAATTAGGTTTTCTCAATTCTCATTTTTGTCTTCAATTCTTTATCGTTAATCGTTTCGGCCTTTTAACTGTAAAAGGCCAAAACGACGTCATTTCACGTGTGTGTATATATATATATATAAAAGGTCGGGTCTCAGTTGGGTTTACCCGGATCAATCGGGTTTCTCTGGGCCAAATTCCCGGTTGGTTTTTACTTAGACTTGGCCCGGTCCCAAGCCCGGGTCGACCCGTCGGGCCGGGAAGGGTTTCAAAACTATGATATCTCTGTTTGAGATTGTGATAGCGGTTGCGGTTCAAAGTGTTTTTTACTTGGAAATGCATCAAGATGATCTTTTTTCATGTTTTAAAAATTATTTTTTATATCAGTACATCAAAACGATTTAAAAACACTAAAAATTATGAATTTTAAAACTTAAACTTTTTTAAAATATGAATTAGACCACATTTCCAAACGGATTCTTGATATCATTCCTAAACGCGGGTCTGGCATGAAAATCCTTTAAGAGTATACAATGAACTAACACACAATTCAGTATGGACTTTTACTATAAATTTTTCAAGTTACCAGGACCTGAGATGATACATTATCTTTCCTATTGGTTTTTTTTTTAACACCTCTATGTACATGTACAGAGTAGTGAGTACAGTCTACTTGTAACACTCTTTCTCTATCTTCCCTCTTAATGGCCTGTCCTCTCTCTCTCCCTCCCTTCCCCCGTTGATTTTTAAATATTTTCTCTGCTTCTCTCTCATCTTCCACTCCAAATTCTAAGCCTTAAAACCCTTGTTTATTTGATGATTTCACTTATCTTTTTTCATAATCGTCCCTTCACTTCCTTTGACTCAACTTGACTCGACTTGGAATTACCTTAACTGCCCCCCTCTCTCTCTTCTCTCTCTGCGTGTTGATATATATATGTGTACTTGTGTTTTGTCCGGAAAACATTTCTTGGTACATTTTTTGGCTTTGCTTTGTTGGGTGTGTATCCATTTTGGTGTTTTTTAGACTTTTGAATTCGTTACCAATCCAACCCATGACACTGCATTTTCTCTAACTCTTTTGGCTATTTTGATTATACTTCTCATCTTCATAGATTTTTTTTTTGTTATGTGTTAATTCACTCTCTTGTTTTGATCAACTGGTGATAAAAAGTGTTCTTTGATCTCAAACTTAAATAGATCTTTTGAGGTTGGTGAATATAATAATATATACTGTTGTTGAATTTGAATCATAGTCATGTTAATTCATTTGTGGAATCTTGATCAAGTTTGATTCATGGCATAGAGCTGTCAAGTTTTCAACTGGGTTTTGCTTCGTCTATGTTGTTGTATTCCTATAACTATTGCCCCATTTCTGGAATCTAATCCAGCCATGACAACCGTACTTCTGGTTTCAAATACTCTTTAATCTTTTGGGTCGAAAGATTGATTCTTTTTGTTAGTTTTGATCAATTTCAGTGCATAGAAATGATTAATTGATCTAATTTATCTGGGCAAGAACCGCTGCTTCTAGGTCTGTTGATGGATATTCAGTCATTTCCTAGTAGCATGAAAGATTTGTTGTTGGGTTCTGTCTCTCAGGGAATTCTTTTTTCTTTTGTCGAGGTGTATCCATATCCACTCATATGTTTAGCTGTTGAAAACAAAATTGTTTGTTTTATGGTTTTCTGCTTATTGGTATTTTTATTGCTGATGATAACCTGGCGTTTTTAATTGCCTTTTTTTTTAAATGACAGAGAATTTCAGGTTTTGAAAAGGTCTTTGATCCATGTCCAAAGGAAAAGAGTTGGAGAGTGAAGATGGAAGAGGGGATGTGAGCAGAAATGATCCCGATCCTAGTAAGAAAAGGGTGCTTGCAGAGGGCTCTGGTAACAGCTGTTGGACTAATTCTAATAGCCCCCCAATGGAAAAGATTGGGGTTTGTGAAAATAGTAGAAGAGGAGTGGGGTGTTATGATTTCCCTTGCTGCGATCGCAGAGCTGGTGATTCCTCTAGTGTAGAACCTCAGGATGCAGATTACTCGTATGTTCCCCAACTCTGTGATGAGTTAGAGAATCAGATTTTGGCAAGAGTTCCACGATCAGAGTACTGGAAGTTTCGGATTGTGAACAAGAGGATACTCTCTCTTGTAAAGAGTGGTGAGCTCTTAAACATCAGGAGGGAAATTGGATTTAGAGAATCCTTAGTTTTTATTTTTGCAACTGGGGACAGAAGTTGGTGGGCATTTGATCAACAATTCAGTTCTCGCAGGAAGCTTCCAGATATACCGGCAGACTGCTGTTTCTCTTTTGGAGACAAGGAATCCATTTGTGCAGGGACCCATCTGATTATTTCAGGCAGGGAGATCGATGGTGTTGTTGTTTGGAGATATGAATTGGAAACAAATAGCTGGAATAAGGGTCCTTCCATGATCAACCCTCGGTGTTTGTTTGCTTCTGCTTCCTGTGGTGCCTTTGCTTTTGTAGCTGGTGGAGTGACAGGGACTGGTTTTGATCTAAATTCTGCTGAGAAATATAATCCAGATACTAAATCATGGGAAGACCTTCCAAGGATGTGGCATAAAAGAAAGCTTTGCTCTGGTTGTTTCATGGATAACAAGTTTTATGTGATTGGAGGGCGGAATGAGGAGGGAAAGGTTCTAACTAGTGCTGAAGTGTATGATGAGGATAAAAAGGCATGGGACCTGATCCCAGACATGTTGGAGGATACAACAATCGCTACTTTCCAATCTCCACCGCTCATTGCTGTTGTGAACAATGCGCTTTACTCCCTCGAGCCTTCATCAAACCAGCTGATGGTTTACTTGAAAAAGAGCAAAACATGGAAGAAATTAGGACCAGTGCCAGTAAGAGCAGATTCTAACACAGGATGGGGTGTAGCCTTCAAGTCTTTGGGCAATGAACTACTTGTAATTGGTGCATCAACATCTACAGTTTCTTATTCTGGGGATGGCATGGCAATATACACCTGCAGACCGGGTTCTGAAGCTGAGGAATTGCTTTGGAGGCCTCTTGAGTGTGGCAAAAACAGGCTGAGTAACTTTATATTGAACTGCTCTGTTATGGTAGCTTGAATTTTGACACTCCTAGGCAGTAACTCTATAGAGTTGTGATATGGGGATCGAATTATAGCTACATTTGAAATTAGGATTTGGCACCCTAGATGCTTCAATATATCCTCGGGTATTGCACGAGGTGTCTCTCCAGATCGTGTGGTGGATGTGGGTGTTTAAGGAACCTGGCTGAATTATAGCGGTAAAGTGTGTTGTTTGTACTTTTAATTCTCAGTGACTTCTTGAACTGTGTTCTGACTTCGATCTCATCATCTAATAACACAGCTTGTCATTTTGTTTGATATCAGAGTGATGAACTTATGGCAAGAATGATGACCTTGATACCAAAATATTGAGAAAGTAGTAAAATGTTTTAATACAAAAGAAATATATATCGCATATCATCTATATCCTTAACGCAGAAACAAGGATCTTAATCTGGTATAGAGAAGTCCTCAATTAAACATTCTAATGGAGGATTATTTCCACCAAATTTGCTATTGCCATCAAAATATTTTTTTCATCGATTTAAAGTTAAAATAGATAAAAATATCTTAATAATCTTTCAGCTTAAATCCTCTTCATGAGAAAAGCCAAACTATTCATAAATTCACTCATTTAGAGTGTGTTTGGTATTGCGGTAGCTGTTGTGGTTGTGGTTTAAAAAAAGTTGTTTTATAAAAAGTACTTTTAGTTGTGGTTGGTTTGAAAAAATAGGTGTTTGGTTAAAACTGTGGTTGAAATTGAGGTTGAAGAAAAAGTAGTTTAATGTGTTTGGTTAAGAATGTTTTTGAAATTGAGGTTATAAAATAATT
>Ga0307515_10005225_pt1 | contig 26391 bp, 34 predicted proteins | sample 17_EM_MG_FD_194513 | JGI IMG/M metagenome (GOLD analysis project Ga0307515, IMG submission 194513) | Populus trichocarpa ectomycorrhiza microbial communities from riparian zone in the Pacific Northwest, United States - 17_EM | ecosystem: Host-associated > Plants > Roots > Unclassified | place... | reverse complement strand
GGGTGATTGCTTCTGACAAGGCGTTGCGCACTTCTGACTTAATGGCTGTGATTGAAGTCAGTAAAAGACCCGAATTTAGGCCATACAAGCAATACATACTTTTGAAGCCGCCAACCTTCTTACCCTCCAATCCTGTACCAACGCTTTCGCAAACCTTATCGGCGATCTCTCTCGCCACGTTCTTCTTCATGAGATGTTCTTTCATCCCATTAAGAACCGGCGTAAAATCTTCCTTCGTCAGTACCTTCCCACCAGTCAGCCTCGATAGCAATCCGCCAAAGTAGCCTTGACCAGCTGCAGATTGCCCGCTGAGGGACCCTTGCGGCGCAGCGTTGAGCGCACGGGAGATCATATCGTCATCATCGTCACTTTCCCCCGTACCCGACTTGTTAAGGAATTCCCAATCCTTGACCTCATACAGACCATCCTTTCCTCGGGTACCCCGGGACGATTCATCGACAAGGCTGGCCAAAAGTGCTTCCGAGAGAGGTCGTTTCGCGTCGGTGGTAGGTGGAGCCTCCGCACTGTAGTCGAGGTTGGCCATATCGTCCTCGGTCGGGGCATTGTCGACCCATTTCCGTTGAGCCTTCACAGGCGCCTTCCTACGACCGGGCGCCGTAAGGTCTGACTCTGATCCACTCGCACTCGCCGCCCCCTTGCCTCCCTTTCCACCTTTCTTGCCTTTACCAGCGCGTGCACGTGCCTTTAATGCGGCAACGTTTCTTGCAATCGCTTCCGAATCATTCTCGTGTTGGTCATCTTTGTTGAGGGTCGGAGTAGTGGCCCCGTCTGAAGGTGGACTGGCAACGTGGCTGACCCCGCCACCACGCAGAGAGGACTTCAGACGTGCCCGCCGTTCCTGTGACACTCCAGTCAGTATCCGAAGAGTTGTTTGAACAGACCGCACATACTTGATTAGCCTTTTCCTCGAGCTCACGCAAAACACGATCGAAGACCTTATCCCAACCCTTGAACGCCTCTTGGAAATTCCAATTGGGGGGCTGAGCAGTGACTGTAGTTCCTCCATGGACGTTCGCGTGAAGGGAGGCCACGAAGCTCGTAAGGAAAGGTTGAAAGAGCTTGACGAATAATGTCTTGAGCGCCGCCAACAGGTCATCGACGTACGTCAGTTGGAGGATCCTTTGGTAGGCGACCTGTGAGTCTGACGTTAGACGCGTCCAGGTTAGGTCATGGGAGGGGTGTGCTGGTGAGTTGACGGTACGTTGTATTGGACAAGTGAGTTGGTGGCAAATTTACTGCTTTCCTGTAAGGAGCCTCAGTCCCTCCAAAGGGTGCTGATGCCTCTAGAGTCCTTCAGACTCGGATATCCGGATGCGTTGAGGTGTGCTACAAAATGCACATTCATGACTGCCGTTACCAGTATAGAGTACATAGTACACAAATGCAATTGTCACAATTACTCCCCTCCTGCCGTGAGGGAAAGAGACTGAACGGAACGCCACGCACCACAAATATGAGTTCAAGATCGTTGATGAAGGACCAGCGAACGGTGTAACCATCCTTTTCATACTTTTCTTGATCCTCACGGCCTTCGATGAGTGCCTCACGGATGAGACTGTTCACAGGTGAGGCGCTGCTCGTGGCAAGGGCCTCTGCAACGGGGGTAAAGGAGCGCGACCAAAGAACAAAGCCGCCTGTGATATCAAGGTTATGGTTGAGTATTACCTTAGGGAATTTAGGGGGTTCAGCTCACCTCTGTGGGCAATGGTGCAATTATCGAGCATGGTGGTGGGATCCAAGCTTTGACTGCCAACCACAAGTGGGCTGAATATGTTTGCACTGAGGCTCCGCTCTAGAGGGACAGCACCTCCTGTATTTCGCTCCGTAGTGTCGATTCGTGTTGGAATGGGCGCTGTTCTAAGACCAAGTCTGCCAAGTCCGCAACGACGAAGTCTGTCAATGCGTCATGCGCGTTTCTTGCGCGTGGTTCCCAACCAATCCTGACACAAACGCCTGCAGACGACAGTACCAACACAAGGGCCAGTGCTACTGGTGCTTCCTTGTTTGCAGAATTGCCACTCCAGCAAATACTCGCCAAAGAATCTCTTCAAGCTCGGCTGAATAAAGACAATACAAAAGCTACCGTGCTAAGGGTGCGTGCATCTCTGGTTATATGACCCTCCTTACTCACTGGCCTCAACTGGCAGTTGGTGATTGGGGAGCTGCAAACCGAGTTGAAAAAGACCGCAGTTCAAACTCCCGAGAAGGAGGATGAACTAGCATTAAAGATACTACGCAAGGCTATCTCGCAGCGAGTGAGGTGTTGTTATTTTCTCTTCGGACGGGTTCTTACGGGTCTCGCCTAGCAAGAGGCAGCGTCAAAGTATCGTTCCATGGGACGCACAGAGCTAGCCGAGAACGAGGAAAAGGAGACACAAATAATCTCATCTTTTCTCCCTCCACAACTGAGCAAGGAGGAGGTGACGGCTCATATGGTCGTACTCTATGAAGAGCTCAAGGGAGCCAACGCATTTGACGGTATCTCCACTCCGCCACAGGCCATAGATATCGTAGTTCCCGCCTTCCAAAACAAATTCGGAAAGCGGTCTATTCCAGCATCGGATATCAAAGCGGTACTAATGCCACTACTGAGCAAAGAAGGCCTCCTGCAAAGGTCTAAGAAGAAGTAGTGTCAGGGGTTGTCGTGTGAGTTCTCTTCCTCCAAGACTTTTGAATACCGACTGACATATCCCTGTATCGTCGGCGTTCACGGCTTTGCATTTGGCATATCTCCCAGTCCTATTTGACTACCTTCTGTCCGGGGTCCCAACTAGAGCACGCGTTTATCATTCGAATTCTCGATGGCCGCACGCTTCTCTTCTTCGCAATAAACGTATGCTCCAGTTTGGACTTGGTTCTTCGCAAAAGTTCAAATATTCTTATCCCATTAAACCCTTGTTTTCACTCGCTAGTCCTCTAGTAATCCCCACTCATCTTCACGGACTATGCAACACGGTGATTTGGCCGTTTCGCGAGAGGGAGGCGGCATGTGGACGACATTTGGCGCAGAATGCTTCTGTTATCGTCGTCGGACTCTGGAAGCCGATAGGAGGTTAACGGCATCAGACCGAGCAGACCCCTGGCGTTTCCTGGGAGGAGATGAACCTTGGTCCCGCGAATGAAAATGCACCAAGGCTGTGGAGGCCGAGTTTGCCTACTAGGCATGCGAGTGCAATGCATATATGCTCGTTGTCCCGGGTGTCCATCGAGGCAGCCACCGTGTTACGGATGCCACCACTTCCTCTGCCACCAGTCAAGAATGTGTACCCAGTACGGGAGAGGTTGTTTCATGCTAAGAATACAATGGCACATTCTGCCAACCAAGATCACCCACTCCATTGCACCATTTAGACGAGTGGGGTGTGAGTCGTACCACTTGCATTCCCACATCAGGTACATCCCTGGGTATTGAATACACCGGTTATCCTCGGGTGGTTTGAAATTCTTGAGCTGGGTGGAACCGGTGATAGCAGGCGCGGGCCCGGAGTACAAACTTCCCCGATCCTGAAGAAGCGAGTCAGAAGGCTTCCAATGAATTGCTGGATAACATGTCAACCGTATTACCACCCTCATTTACATCAGTTGTGACATGAGAAGGACTTCGAAGCTCGCCTCAATGATGACCCCTTGGTGTGTGACCCCATCACTGGTATCACTCTCACACTCTAATCAGTAACTTCGTCGATTCTAAGAACGATCCAGGGAGGTTTTCACTGCCGCCAAACAAATCCTACGAGGAGGCAGTAATGGGGGCGGCAACAACACCTCGAGTACTTGCAGCATCACCAAGCGTTGTGTTCGGTTCCAGTGTCGCGGCTGTTCCTGCCGTAATCGTGTCCTCCTCTGTTCGAGAAAATCCCATTTGGGCAGGTGACCATATGGTGGGACAGACACGAGCGTGGGAAGTATTCTAGATTATAAGGTACTTAGTATTTCCCGTAACTGTGCACCATCGAATGGAAAGAGGCGATCATATCATAAGTTGAAACTCCCAATTTAGAAAAGCGGTGCTACTCGCTTTGCTACGCGCGTGCTTACTATCAATGAGTTCTGAAGATATGGAACGTCTGCTCTCTCGCCGCTGCTTCGGGGTCTGTCATCCCAGCCCAGGTGGTAGTTGCTTATTATTTGTATTTGGCCTAGACCTAATGCTGTACGACAACTTGTGTGCCCCATCTGCCAAGGGCCTCTCTAAGGGCCTCTCTAATACAGATTAAACGTTCTGATTCGCAGATCACTGCGGTATTCACGAGGAACGAAAATCAGGTACAAGATCCGTGGTTGGACGCGACACGACAATCTTGGATGTGTTGTGGCTCGCCCAGACGTGAAATGAGCCTTCAAAGATCGAAGGAACCTAAAGCGGAGGATGTTCGTCAAATTGTGGTAAAGTAGATCAATTATTTGTACAGGCCGGTGACACAAATGAACCAAGGAGCCTGTATTACTCGGTACTTTGCAGATTTTAAACATTGGGGTTTATCTGTGGCTTCTCGGATTAAAGGCTCATTATGTGCACACTGTGGAGACTGTACGAAGGGATGGCCACCAGCATGACTGCGCAGCACGTCACTCCGGTGTTATCCTTGCATCCAACTGCATTTCGGTATCTGCTGCGTGACAGCACCGCGCGGCGACCAAAATTTAACCTTCAATTGTTGGTATTCGGCGCTCTCCCAGCGCCTACCAATCACACAAGTTCGCTAAAGGGGTCGGATGTACCGTCTTCGAGAAGCCCCAGAGGGTAGCATACGGACTTTAGAGGAGAGCGTGCAAGGGGTCGATCGTGTGGTGTGACAGCCGGTGTGGTGTACGTATCTTTGCGCGTTCACAGGCATCTTCATCGTCCCCTGATGAGTAAAGACCGGACATGGGCCGCCGTTTTCGCCCGGACCGAATAGCCCAACACATCCCTCGTTGTGTGAGTGAGATTGAGTACATCAGGGTCGACCGATCGAGGTCGCGTGCTTCCAGAGTGTGACAAGAACAGACGAGGTTCTGCGCTTATTAGAGCACAGCTGCGACAGCCCCTGCGGATGTATTCCAGATGGCGAATGACCAGAGCGACCGAGCGGAACCAGGGCCATAAACCAGGCTCATTGACGTGGAATATGAGGAAAGAAAGCAAACGATTGGCAAAAGACAGTCGCTGGGGTGCATGTGCGGCTAGCGAGGGCCTTCGGGCAATGGAGACGGCTTCTGGGCTGTCCGGCCGAAGCCTTGACTCCGCCAAACCCAGGGCGCTATTTTGGAACTATTCGATATCATGCTGGGCAATCGACTCGTGGCTCCCAAACCAATCAGAGTTGTCGGCAACCTCCCCTCGTTTCTCGCCGCCGCCCTTGAGGCCGCGGCCGCGCCACCTCCGTCGTCATCAGCAGAGTCAGCGTGGACGACAGCGTTTGCGCGCGTGCGACTTGCGGACGAGGATGAGGGGTGCGAATGCAGAAGCTCGAGTAGAAGCCGCAGTAGGCTGAGTGATGAAGGTGAGTGGGGCAACAGGAGCAAGGCAAGGAGGCCCAGCAGCTGATGACGCGGACAGCGACGGCGACGGCAACGGCCCCTTCCCCGGCTCTCCGGGGTCCATCTCCGCTGGAAACAATACAATCCTCGGTCACAAAGTCGTCCAGGTACGTTCCTCCTTACCAGAGAGTCTGGTGTGACCAGTCAGCACATTCAACCACTGCACTGGCTGCAATTTGCACACTACTTGGTCCTTCCATTTGGTCTGACTCCAGTCTCCTCCGATCCAGGCCCCGCTCACCCGAGGTACTCGAAGAGTTCCTCGCCATCCTCACTCGCGTCCGCGCCCCATCATCGCCCATCGCCCGCGTTCGGAAGCTCGTCCCACGCACTGTGCACAGTAGTCTAAGCAGTTGTAGCAGTAGCCATGGTCACCATCCGTATCGGTCGACATCCTCTGGCTCCATCGAGAGCGTTGAGCGGAAAAGTGCCCGCCGCCATGGCAAGAAGCGCACTACAGACGACCGTGAGCACTTGAGTTCACTCAGAGTTCGTGGGAGCAGCCTGAACAGCAGCGGGTCGAGTACCACTCTCTCGCGGAGCCCTTCGGATGATTCCTCCGGGAGCTGGTCCCTCGTTTGTGAGTTCAGGCACCACCACTCGTTGTTTATAATCCCTGACATACCTACCATAGCTTCTCCGCCTATTCAAGAAGCCGCCGAAGGGTCTCACTCCCCTCCCGCGGGGAGTAGTGACAACAGCGGGGCGCAGTCGCCCAGCTTGCTCTTCATGTCGAGTGGAACGCAAGACCCCTCACCTACCGAACACGTTACCGATGTCACCAGTATGCACGTCGAGCCCTAAAACCCGCTTTCGAGACGAAACCACCTGCTTGCCTGCCCTCTCAAGTCATTTCGCGCATCTGCTATACAACGATGGGTCAGGAACTGCCCTGGCGCCAAGGTGAGCTGATTGTTCCCAAGCTGGAAGGAGCGTTCTCGGTTGCACACCGATGTATGATCTGGAGTCATCGTACCGGGGAAAGCAAACTCTCTGTAAAATCTCGAGTATATCTTCAGATTGTAGTTTGTAACAGGACATTTTCTATACACAAGTTTTTCCCTTCCGTTTTGTCAGAAAACGGTGTTTATGAATTCCATTGTGACATCATCTTCACAAAGGCATCACATTTCACTATTCATTTATACATCGTTTGACAAGATGACACCGCAAAGAGTTTCGGAGCTGGACTACAAAACAAGGTCGAAACTTGACCTTGACACCACCCTTCTGTTCAAACAGTCGAACAAATGTTCTCGAGGCGTCAGAACGAGAAGAAGGACTCAGTTGTAGACGAAGTCAAGCAGTTTGTACAGGTTAGTAGCAGCGGCCGAAGAAGAAGCCTAGAGGCCAGCTCGATTTAACCCGGGTATTGGGGAAAATCCTAGGTTGCGCCCAATGCAAAGTATACATTTGATAGTGAAAGGGACGCCCCTCAGTCTGAACTGTGTAGGCAGCCAGATGGCGTCTTAGGGAAGGAGTGCAAAATGGTCAGTAAACCGGCAGGTGTTGGAGCACGTATCTAATGCGCATGACGATCACAGATACAAATGCACAGTAAGAAGATGTTTGCAACTATGCAGGTGAAGAGACTGCCCTCTCCCCCAACCGCCTTCAATAATTAATTGACCCCAGATTTGGCTGTTAGGATCTGGGCTTCTTTTGTGCATTGCCATTAAACCCAGAACAAACTCATATCGAATGTACCCCGATACCCAAATAAATGCCGCTTATGTTTTGCGGGCGCTTTCAACTCCTCTCCGGTTCAACCTCACAAAGCCGTCCACCTTCCGTGAGGTCCACACACCATTCCACCACTCCTTTGCAGGGATTCGTTTCTTATTCCTCTGCTTGACACTCCCAATGGAGATCTGCGTGCCATTTGCGCATTGAACGTCCAGGGTTTCCCGCTTTTTGTTGAAATGCGCGAGACCGGGCTTCTCCGCGTCGAGGAACGGGTTGTAATCTGAGGGCGGGAGCACAGTCACGTCGAAGAGCTGGACTCTGTCCGCTCCGTCGAACGCGTGGCTCAAGAGCGGTCTCTAATCAATGCATATGTGAGTGGATCCCAGTCAACGGATCAGGGTGGAACCTCTTGCAAAGGGTGACACACGTTTCTCTGAAATGCACGTCCCATTCGTTCGACTTTCTCTGCATCCCATGTCTCCCAGTCGATCAAAATTGTTTCAGCGCCACACGCAGGGGCTTCCGTTGCTTCTTCCACGATTTGCTCTGTAGATGGCGGTTGCTACGGAACGCCTGATTCAGTTTCTATAATTTTCGAAGATGAGGGCGGAGCACAAACTGTTCCTGCCGCGATCCTTTCCATGACTTCCACCAGCAGCTGGCTTCCTTCTTTGGCGAGTACGGGAGCTAGGCTGTCATATGTAGCACCAGGGGGTACGGGCTTATTGGGGGTTCGATGAGTATGCTCGGTCTGTGGAGCGCCTTCACACTAACCACACTCTTTTGGTCCCAGATATCGCCTACGTCGTAGCCCATCCCAACCCGCTCTAGCTCCATAATACTGACCCCGGTCTCCTCCAAGCCATCGGCTATTGCCCATTGTATCGGCGCCGCACCACGATATTTTGGAAGGAGAGAGGGGTGGATATTGAGTTTACGACCTGGCCAAAAGCATTTGAGGATTTTGTTGGGGATAAACTGTCCGAAAGACGCGACAACGAGGAGTGCTTGATCCGAGAAAGGGCAAGGGTGGTTGGGTTGAGGTTGCAGCGGGGAGCCAAACTATAGGGTGGGGTCAATGATAATATATATCGACACCCAAGGCTATGGAGGGCGAGAACGGACAGAAATAGACACAGAGCCTATGAACGAAAATACGCACAGTCATATTCTTTGTGTCATTCGGGTTCTTTGGAGTAAAATAGCAACGGATACCAAGCTTCTTCGCGAGAAGCTTCAGCGGGGCTATCACAATATCAGAAAAGCTCGGCTGGAGGAGAGCGGAGGAAGCCCACACTCCACTATGGTAGATCCACGCCGTGTCACTTGTGTATCTGGAGTAGTTACGACCACCAAAGTCCTCCAAAGGTAGTCTTTTTTTTAATTGAAAGTGAGAGGTAGGTCATTTTATGAGAAGAGGCCATCTAGTCACACGCTCACTTGCTTCATACAGTCGCTGTAGGGCAATACAGGAAAATTGGTCTCTACCCCAGAAGAGTATATCGAATTTGCCGTTTGGCACCGGAACCTGCTTTATGGGGCCATTGGGGTGTATTGACCGCGTTCCGAGGTTGCTTAGACGTGCTGGATGTACCCGCGGAAGTGCTACAGGCAGGCCACAACGTCGAGCGAGTCCGAGCATTTTCAACGGAGATATGCAAACGGGTATAGCGGCGGCCGAGGTGGCCGAGCAGCATGCCAGGAGGTCAGGAGGGAAAGGGAAAAGGGCTGGGGGAAAGGGCTGAGAGCGAGAACCCGCGTCAAAACCAAAACCAAAAAAATTCAATGGAAGTGGGCTGCCCTGGCCTAAATCAGCCTAACGCCGTTGCATGGATGGATGTGAAATACCGAAGTGGCCGCTCGCTACGCGTCTCTTGGCTCCAAGTCGCGTGTTTGTTCGCCTCTCTTCACTCGTCTTTTTTCGTCTTTTCGTTTTCGTCACCTCTGATCTTCAGCATATGACTGATCTCCTCGACGACGACCTTCTCAAGCACATTGAGAACGTCCGTGGAAAGGTCCTGCTTATCACCGGTATGCCTAACTTGTTCTCAGTCGGAAGCAAGTACGGGGGACTGACACTTCTTCTCCTTTCCAGGTGGTGCAAACGGGCTTGGAAGGGTATGTGTTAGCTCCATGTACGATTGGACCTATATCTCACGCTGGGACACAAGGCGACTGCGTTGACTTTCGCGAAGCATGGGTCAGTGGTTTCCAGGGCCCAACCTGCGCGTCACTCTTACGCCGTAGGACCCGTAGGTGCAGAGTCGTAATCGGAGACTTGGATGTCCAGGCTGGAGAGCAGACAGTCCGCGAGATTGAGAACCTTGGCAGGTGGGTGGGCACGAATGAATGCAACTTGTCTGCTCCTACGATTCTTATTCTCCGATAGTAAAGCGGTCTTCTCAAGATGTGATGTGACCGATTGGGACGAGCAGCTCAAACTCTTTGATGTCGCTGAGCAGAAATTTGGCGTGGTCCGTCCGTCCTACTCCCGATGAGTTTGCCGCGGGTACTAATCCCTCTGCCCCCTTAGATTGATTATGTGATTCCAAACGCTGGTAATTAGTTCTTTCTTCTCTCAACTGTACCTTAACAGTTCATTTGGACCTGTAGGTGTTCCAGAGATTGGAAGATTTGGAATAAAGCCGCTTGGACAGTCGGTTCCTACAAAACCAACGCTCAAGACACTTGATGTTAATTTAAATGGCGTGCTCTACAGTGAGTAGGCTTCGGTATCTCATTCATTCCAAGGTGACCCCCCTTCCCAGCGACACGGCTGGGTCAGTACTATCTTCATAAGAACCGCCACTCCAAGGGGCGAGCCATTATTTTTATTGGTTCCATGGGTACGTGCTTCGCTTCCGACAATAACTGTGTTCACTGACTACCCTCATTACAGCGGGAAACAATGGTACGTAAATCGCGTCAAGTAGATAACACATGAAGTCTAAGGTATCAACTTTGTAGGGTTACCCCATGGAGAGCTATACTCTATGTCAAAGCACGCGGTATATTTCCATCTGCCGTCAGCGGTGCTCGGACTGATATGCTTTTTCGTAGCTACTAGGCTTGTGCCGGAGCTTATGCCAGAGCCTGGAGGGCCAAGGAATCCGGACTGGTATTATCACTCCTTGGTTCGCCGATACTGCAATTCTTCCAACTGCCTCCAAGTTCCTGCTGGCGGGGATCCCTCTCGCAAGCGTGGATCGTATCGTTGGAGCCATTACTTTGGCGTGTACCGATCCCAATATGAGTACGACTGGGTCCATGTACTCAATTCCAGATCATGGTACAGTTATCCAAATTCCAAGGCACGAACTTTCATATGGAGTCTACAAGGCTTTGAACGATCGTATAGGTCGTATCGAGTAGTACGGTCCCAATCATCTGTTATTGAGGTTTGGGTGCTGATCCTTGTTCAGCGTTGGGCGCGGCGTTGTCACCTGGGTCAATGTTATCCGGGATATCATGAGCTTACTCTTCCTCGGTGCATTCTCGGGAGCAGCGGCTCCAAAACCCAAGCATGATTGAACTCTATTCATAAATGGACAACCGCCACGGGTGGGGTATTAGTAACTTGGAGGATAGATTTCTGCTTTGGTACAGGATTTAAGTTCCTGGGTTCTATACAGATTATTTTTCATCTCTACAAAGTATGGTCAGTATTATCAGAGTATGATGCAACGCGAGTGAACAGTACCGTTTCCGGCTATTCTGCACTCGAATGAACAGCCAATTCACCGCCTCCTGAACGCCAGTTCTATAGAACATTGGTCAGTTTGAGCTCAGCCGATCGACGAATAGACCTATACCCCTTGAGTGCGGAAACCCCCATCACCTCCAAGCTACCCATTCGGCGCGTTTCCTGATCTTCTGAGTTTCCGAACCTCCTTCGGTTCTCTTGCTTGCGCTGCCACCAAGCCTCGTAGTCTTCGCGAATCGCTTCCACGCTTAGACTCCCTTCGGCGTCCTGCTTATTTGCCAATAATAGCAACGGTACATCCATGACCTGAGGGGAACTGAGAACGTCATCTAAAAATTGACGTGTCGGTCACAGGGTGAAGGATAATCCGAGAGCGACGCACCAAAGACTTCCCAGCCGTCATCTAGTCGGTCCTTGTCGCTGGCGTCTATCACATATGCTACTGCATGGCACTCGTCATAATACCTGTGCCATATAGAACGGATTCCTCGCTGTCCACCTGGACACCGCTCATGAGAATGGAACTCCGAAACCGAGGGATGGATAAGGACTAACCTAGGTCCCAGAACTTCAGTATAGTTGAGGGTAGTGTGATCTTTCCAGCTATAAGGCACGAGAGGGTCAATTTCTGCTCGGTTTTAACGAGAATGCACTCACTGTTCTGGCCAACGGTGGGGGCAATCTTGCTTGGGGGTAGGGGCGCAGTGTGGTTATATTGACTCTTGATCGCTTCTAGGAGTGTCTGCGAACAACATGAGGTCTCCTTCGGGGCGTATTCACTATTAGCGACTTGGATGCGGAGGAGCTCACAGTCTTTCCGGCACCGTCTAAGCCCAATATCAACACTCCAAATTCTTCTTTACGTGTTAAATATTCATATAGACCGCTAAGCAGGTGGTACATGGTAGACAGCTAATGTAGAGGAGGGCAAGGTGCAGGAGTTTTGGCGTTGCCGTTCATGTATACATTGGCCGCTATCCTCGAGCAATGCAGATCCCCCTCATCGTTTCGTTTGCTTGCCACCTACCACGTGACTATTGCCGCACGGCAGCACACCCCCGCTATTCGGGCAATTAGCCCATCCACCGGATACACTACTTTGGCCACACTATAGTTTGTTTGTTGTACAAGGCGTGTGGCCCTTTGCTACCCTGATTATGGATATAGAGTACGGCAAATAAGGGGTGAAAGATTCTTACGATGCTTTAGCAAACCCACAAGTGTTCAATCACCAGTGAACGCAAATAGAAGTACACGTACGACACCATCGCAATGTGACCTGCCAGGAGTACGTTGGTTCGTCACTATGCCCCGATCTCGTTGCACTGGAGATTACCACGGGCACGGCACCTCTTTACGGACAATAAAGTATTCATTCCCTAACAATGCGAAATGTATTTTGTAACTACCTTGTCTTAACGCCACCACGAGAAGTTGCAACTCAGCAGTCATGCCATCGGACCGCCCCTAATTGTCGGTTCCAAATCGCCGTTGGCTCCAGAACCGAAGGAAGCGGAGACTCTAGCTACGTCCCATTTTCTCCAAACCTACTAATGCGACTTTCTTTGGTGCTTCTCAAATATTTGTACTTTTTGAAGGAGAGGAACTCGTAATGTCTAGCGAAGACCGCCTGCGTATAGTATCCTTTGGTGATAGACAATACTACTCTTACTCCTGTCCTATTTGCTCGCAGATTTACAGGAGTCATGTTGCCGTTGTGGTTTGTGTTGTGCCTTGAACCTGACGGCGATGGAGGACGAAATTATTGAAAGCGTTGGAGTCCGTCGCGGACGAACCCTTCCATCTTACGCACCATGCGGCGTATATCAAGCTTGCGTTACAGATGGAAGATGGTGGAGAAATGGCTGCAGACGCGCGGTCTAAGATGGTAAACGCAGTGCCAGCAACCTACGGCAAGCCATACGTGTATTAGGCGCGTATCAGAGTCCCCATAGCAACCTAACTCGTATATAGAGGTATGGTCACCATTTCTGTGGCACAAAATTGCAACACTTGACGTGAACATTAGAGAAAGCGCAGGAACGTTGCTGGTGCTCTTTGGACAAGCAAAGAGCGACTATCTCTGTGGGTACGCATAGTTGTTCAACGGGTATTATCCGAATTGGCATGAACACTGTCAGCAATTCCGATTTTCAAACTGCAAATTAAGACACTCGTCGACCTGACCTCTTGTGAAGATCTCTCCAAAGAAGTGAGGGATATATAGGGAGACGAACGTATGCGTGAAAGTATTCAGAAGTTGGTGTGCCTACAACCCCATGTTTAATCGCTCCCACAATACAGAGCCACGAAATATGGAACTTATGGAAAGAGTGGGAAATGGGAACAATCGAAGGTTCACCAAATGCCTCGGCAAGAGCCGAAGCTGTTGCATGAGTCGACGCGACGTTCCAGAACCTATGCGCCAGAACCATATCGCCCCGTTTCTAATATATCCTGCAGTAGGTGCGGTTCCTCATATTACAATAGACTAGACCTCGACCAGCGATTCGTACCCGACCTTCGTGACTGCCCACTTCCCACCTCAACAGTATGAGTGGAAGATTGAGGCTCTTGAAACCGTGCCTGGTGGGTGAGCTGAATGAAATTCTTAATCTGTGCTGAATCTGTTCTCAGGGGCATATGAACATGCGATGGCTATGGACGTCCTCCAATTGAGTCTGGATGACTTTGGGCTAGTGGTCATGGCTCACGCCGCCTGGCGTCGTCGGAAGTCCTTCGGTGAGCAAGGCAGGCAACTGGTGTCGTTCGCCGTCGCGCAATCTAATGTCTAACATGGGGTGCAGGCGGGGATGGGGTTACCGATGTGCTTCGAAAGGGATAACAGGAGAGATGACGTTGAAACGAGGTGTTTAGTACCTTACATTCCCGCCAGCGCCCATGCCCGGTCGAGCACTCGAAGGGGCGAGATGCAACCAAGTTCTATAGCAAGTCCTACCTCGGGTGGACAACCTACATTGATCTTCTTATGTCAGCTCTATCATCTTCCAACTCCTTATCTGAATCCCGACTTGCCGGTCCTGCACAGAAGAAAAGAACCTCCGGTGCACGTAAGGTCCTCAGAGACCTGAGCCAACGTAAAAGGATCGACTGGTCCAAGATGGTCTGGGACCGTTGGATCTCGCTGCAGCACCTGTTCGGTAGAAATGACGATGTGCAGAATTGCCTCGCCGTTGTTGCCATGCAGAGGCGAATTGAAGAAGAGAGGTGGAGGAAGGCTTGGGCTACAGCAGGTTATCCATATCCTTACCAGCAAGCCGAAGAAACCGCACTTCGGGCCCATACTCAGGAGGCGATGGAAGTGGACGGTGTGGTTTCTCGGAGGCGTCATGCACAAGACAGGGAGAGGATGTCGGGGTGAAGGACCAACCGTCTAAGAGGGCCAAGATTGTTGAGGCACCTGCATATCCGCCCCCTGTCCCAGCGACCGCTCTTACGCCTGGGGGCATTGAGGCACAAGTTCAACCCGCTGAGCCCCTCAAGCGATGAGAGGTCACTATTTCCAGTAGTGCTCACACTCATCGTGCACCAGGGATCGAGAAAATGCGACCATGATGGTTACTCAGTTGCCCGCGGGGTACCACAGCAGAGGATCTAAGCAAGCTCTTTAAGGATGTGAGTGACTTAATGAGGAGAAAAATCACGACATTGAAATCGCTCTTAGTGTGGTGCCATCCGCGAGGTGTACTGAAAATCGTGGTGACCGGGATTGTTGCAACAGTCCAGAGTATGTAATCAGAACGGCGAATAGTGGTCACTTTATATCAAGTTCATATTCAGGAATCGGTCCTTCCCGCCTTGACCAAATATAAGAACCGGATTCACGATGAGGAGATTGCCGCTAGCGTCGCTTGGAGGCCGACACTCTATGTCACTGACTTCAGGGAAGGGATGGACGACGCGCAGATATGTTCAGCAAGGTGCGTTAAGTCGCTTCACCAAGTTGTTTTCCGACTGGTCTTGATTTTCAGTTTGGTACAACCCTCGATGTTTGCTGGCCCTCAAAGCGAACCAAATCCACCAGAAGGTTCTGCTACATCCAGTACACATCTCCAGTCGGGTTTCTTGTTAATATTTACTCTGAAACCCACTGAAGCTTGTTGATAGGGCCATGCTCAAGCCGCGTTGTCGTTGAATGGTTTGGAGACAGAAAATGAACGTCTGTGTTTCCGATCCTGGGCGGAAAAGAGTGGACCAATGCAGGCTCGAAGGAGATTCGTGTCATCGGCGTCGCAAAGTCAATGAAAAGGGCTGGTCTGAAGAGTCTGTTCTCAAGGTAAGCCTGAGTGCCACTGGTGCCGAATTTGACTAAGGTGCGTTTTGCGGTATGGCCAAGTAGACGAGGTGCGAATGGTTCCTGCGGCTGGTGGTAACCAAACCGCCATTGTTGACTTTAACAAGGAGGTTGGTATTCCAAACAGAACCCTCCGCGGATATGTGTTAAACCCCGATGCAGGAAAACGCGCAGGTCGCGCTTGCTGTGAATAACCAACCCGTCATTCTCGGCTGATACCAGTGTCAAAATGAGGTGGTACATTCTCGTCGGCTATGGGTAACCGTATCTATAAGGATCGTGCGAACGATCTGGGCGTGGTTCTTCATCCTAATATAATCATAGCTCTTCGATACATTCCCAACTCCCTTGTCACGAAACCCGTTGCCGCTGTCCGGGGCTCACTCATCTCGAGGTCCTTCTTCAAGCTCCCATGGTTAATTCGCCTCATACTCGGCTGGGCTGTTCTCCTCGCGATTGTATTTGGCCCCGCGTTCGGTTTCCCGTTGCCATCGGTGAGCATTTTTCTCATATCAAGGTTTGCACGCTTCCCTGATCCCGAATTCCCTAAAGAGGACCAGCTACGGTGACTGTGCCATTGGTCTCTTTGTTCTCCAGGTCTGCCCGTATATTTCTTCTGTGTACAAGAAGCATGTATCCTGGTAAGTTCGCAAATTCCGGTTTCTGAGAAAGCATTGAATGGCCTGGTTAGGCCAACTGTCATCGTCGGTGGCCGTGTGATCGTCGATCGTGGTGCTGATTGAAGCCCGCGTCGCAAGCCTGCCAACGCACTCCACGCCTTCTCGCACGGTGCGATCTTCGGTCTCATTGTCGCCGGACAAATTTTGGCCAACGTGTTCCCTTGTCTACCTGATCAACGGCCTCCTCACCTGGATCGGCCGTGGATTCGGCATCACCCAGCTCACCATCCAGCTCATCCAGGGCTACGTCTTCCACCCCATCACTTTCCTGATGGGGTCCCCCGTAGCGAGATCCTGCCAGTCGCCCAGCTCCCTGGCACTAAGCTGGTTGCAAACGAGTTCGTAGCCTACCTCAACCTGACAACCGGCCAGCTGGGTGCCAACCCCCTCTCGGAGAGCGCTTTCCTCATCGCTTCGTATGCTCTTTGCGGGTTCGCCATCCTTGGCGCGCTCGGTATCCAGATCGGTGTGTCCGCACTTGCTCCGTCGCGTGGCAAAGCCATTGCGAAGTTGGGGCCATCTGCTATGATTCGCGGTTTCCCGTCTACTATGCAAGCCGTTGCGTGAGTACTATTCCCGCCCACTAGGGTCACGGTGATTGACCAGTGTTCTTGGCAGTGGTATGCTCCTCTGAAGCTGAAATTCTTGAAGGATTTTGTATGGTCGTATGGCTGATCAATTACAGTATCGCCTCGGGCTACCCGCTGCGGGCTGTGCGTGCCTGCGCTGCGTTCGTATTTTACTTCTGACTCTTCATCGGATTCGTAATGAAGGGCCGTATTGATATATACACACGGGCTCTACTCGTTCCATTATCGCACACTTGTCACGGTAACTTCAAGCTAATGAGCCCGTGAGATAGCCCGAGGTTGTGCCATCTTGCCTCCATCGATTAGGAATAACAATGAGGCGGGGGCATGGCAGACGTATCGAGTCTTACCGGATACTCCCGATATCAAACACTGACAAGATAACGTCTTGCTTCTGTAATACATCAAGTCTCCGACTAACGCGGAGTTTCAGAGTCATAGTGGTATATAGGGAGTCTTGCTGCGTGCACAAATCCCCATCATCATATCATGTTGACTGATCAAAAAGTTATCCTCGTTGGGCCTTTGCTATTCTTTCTATTCCTCCTCTATCGCTTTCAGCAGGTAAAGCAGGTCTGGCAGGTGTTTGGGAACCTTCCGGCCTACACCAGAGTCGTTTCTCCAGTCGGTCTCGTTACTCGCCTGCTCCCTCGCATTCCATGGATCTCAGATGGAATCAACGTCAGTTGGGAGAATGTGTATGAACGTCAGCCTCTTCCCAGACTATCGTTCTCCGACACAGCTCACAGTCCATCTCTAGGTGTCTTCGCAGCATCCAACTCTGACATTGTTCACGTCCGGTCACTGTTCCCGTCAAAAACTCCACAACTTCTAGTCGCCGATGCTACAGCTGTCAAGGTAGGATTGGTCTCCAAGGGGTCTCCTTTGTGCTCAACTTGTCAGTCTAGAGTATCTTTCAGAGCCGTGTGGCATTTCCCAAGGATACTAAGAGTTTCAAAGCCTTTGAGAAAGTCGCGTATGGCCCAAGTATTGTTACTTCTGAACACGATGAGTGGCGAAGGCACCGAAGGATCGCAGGGCCAAGCTTCTCCGAGAGCAACAACGTCCTCGTCTGGGAATCGACAATCGATAGTATCCTTGGGTATTTCACCAAGTGGAACCGAGATGGAAAGGGGAGCATTGTTCAGGTATCTGACTTCACGGAGGTGACGAAGCAGATAGCCTATATGGTTTTCTCGACCGCGGGTAGGTGGACGGCGTGGCCACTCCGGCCGCTAGTTGACTCAATGTGACCGCAGGCTTTGGCATCAATATGGACTGGTATTGGGACGAGAACGAGATCCCTAAGGGACATACCATGACTTTCATGCGGGCGTTGACCATCGCCTCAGAAGGACGGCTCCTTCTCATGGCGCTTCCGAAACTGCTTCTTTCTCTCACCCAGCGGGGTCGAGAGGTTATTTGTGGCCACAATGAAATGGAGGTCAGTCATCTCAGCACACTCCATCAACGGCCCTAACCTCAAACTCTGACTACAGAGATACATGTTGGAGTTGATTGAAGAGCGTAAAAGTTCTGCGGCCTTAGAGGGGAGACGGGACCTACTCTCCAATTTGGTACGAGTCTCATTGGAGAAGAATGATTCTCCAAAGGATTTCGAGTTCACACATCATGACTTGCTCGGAAATATTTTTATCTTTCTCGTTGCCGGTAAGCTGCTCGCTTCCCAGTACTTTAGAAATTTTCATTGAGCTGTGGTCAAGGTCACGAAACCACAACGAGTGCTTTATCATTTGCCGTAGCTCTCCTGGCAATCCATCAAGAGGAGCAGGAGGAGCTTTATAAACACGTTCGATCCGTTGTCCCTGATGGACGCCTACCTGTATGTCGAGGCAGTTACCATAATATCTGCTCACGCTAGCCTATTAGGCCTATCACGACATTCCACGGCTCACTCGGGTTCTCGCGGTCATCAACGAGACACTACGCCTTTTCCCTCCAGTGAGTCCCATCTCATACCCTAATCCAGTAATGGGCTCACTATGTTTGTAAATTTACACAATGTATTCTAGGTAACCTTCCTCACGAGAACGGCAGCGGAAGATTGTGTGATCCAGACAGATTCACGGGGGACTCTCCCGGTTCCTAAAGGGGCAAACGTGGCGTCCATGATCAATGCAATGCACCATAATCGTGCGTGAAAACGTTACTTGATCTACAGCAATAGAATGATATCTCCCTCAGCGAAATACTGGCCTGACCCGTACGAATTCCGTCCCGGCCGTTTCTTGGAAGACTACAATAAGGATGCATTCATGGCCTTTTCCGCCGGTCCGAGGGGGTGCATTGGCCGGAGGTATGTTTTCCATCGATCAAGGGACCGGGCTGACCTAAATGCCGCCACATACTTAGGTTCGCAGAAATCGAACAAATCGCTGTTCTTTCCGTGATTATACTCCACTATAAGATCACTGTGCTTGATGAGCCTCAGTATGCCCATGAAACGGCAGAGGAGCGCAAAAGGCGGGTCTTGGCTGTGCAATTCCGGCTTTCTACCAGGCCAGCCCGCACCCCCATGGTGTTTACACCGAGAGAGGGGGCGATTCTAGAGTATTAGTTGGTGTCTGCAGAATGGTTAAGACATCGCGAAGACTTACAGATATTCATAACACCGCTGCTATGCTGGATGGATAGGTCACCTTAATCTTATGCAATAATTTGTGGGCTTGGTTGGGTACCATTGACCCCGAAAGATCTTATTATAGTAGTGTGCTCACCCTACGAATATAGCAGTGATCATTGCTTGAGATATCAAGTCTTCTCAGGCTCACAACTTGACTCTTGCCACATCCGGGGCGACTGGGAAGTCACTATAATCACCAATGAGCTCCCAGATGCCGTATATAGTTATCATATCTGGAGTACCTTCGGACAAGGGGTCACTTGCCCAGACTTGCAAGATCTCGTCGAGAAACGTTGCGGCACGACGTACGTATGCCACAATAACTGTACCGAAGTGGTACTTACACGAACTAGATAGACTGAGAGTAGAACCTTGGTATGCAAAGAGCGCATGAGATCCGCGTCGAGCCTTGATGGTGTTGTCGGAACGCAAATCTGTGAAGGCGGCGCAGACGCTATTCGACCAGCCTACGGGAACTCAAAGAGCGGTACGGGACGTCCCAATTTGGGCATCTAGATTCAAGGTGCATACGTTTAGCGGTGAAGGAGCATTTTGGGCATACGTCGAAGCCCAGGCGAGAGATCAAGCGGACGTGAAGAGTGTCCTCGACGCCATGAATGACACGAAGGAGAAGAGGTTCAAGTCCCAGCTTCAGCGGGTTGACGATCAGTTTGCGAAAACGAAGAGAAATTTAGAAGAGGAGACTCAGAACGTGGGAAAGACAGTCGCACAAATTACTTCAGTATGTTTCTATCACATTTCTTGTATTCATAGTTCTGGTCCCTTAGAATAATATCCACCAGACATCCCTCAACGACAAGACCGCACAACTAGTCAACGAGCTTAGCAGGAGGTAAATTATTGGAAATCTCAGAAGGTACTGGGCGCAAAGGAGGTTCACCTGGTGGTCCAGGCAGACCAAAAGCTGGTATTGGAGCAGGAGTACGGTATGGTGGTATTGGGTTGCAGTATCCTAACAGGTAGTTCGGAAGCAAGCAGTTGAGCCTATGGGGAAAGGAACGGCCGAAGACATCTTAGTTCCTATCCCAGCCGGCGCGAATGGAAATGTTACCAACGCTGGGCCAAAACGTCGGGGTGATTTCATGGACTTTGAGAAACTCGGCCTTCTTTCCTTATGTATGCCTGTGTAGTACTTTCTGGAGATATATCATGTTATTCTAAATTTCAAGGACTGGATGCGTCTTAGCTTCTGTCAATTTATACATTCAGAATCACTACTATCGCGAACCGCGGCTTAGGATCGGGCTCCGGGCAGAATGGGACGATCTTAACATGGTCGCAAATTTATCGAGCACTAAAGGCGATTCGATGAAATCCTCGAGGCGTGTTTCGAGTAGGGAGCAGCTCGCCGTTGCAGAGTTTGTAAAATGGCGAGGCCTGTATGGCAACAGAGTGTTGGATATCGGGGGTTTTTGGTAAGGCTCCATACGCCTGCCATTCCCACGTCCTATCGTTATGCCTAATCGCTGGAGGCAAAGTGGTATAACCTCCGTCTTCCTCATCGCTAGAGGACTCGTCGAAGTGAGTAGAAGAGCACCCTTCGCCTCCGTCACTACCAGGGCTGGAGTCCCCATCGCTGTGCTCGGCGAGGCGAGCGCGCCAGCACCCCGAGCCGCGATGATATCGATGACGCGTCGCGTGGATGCGTCGATATTGGTGGCGAATCGCGACGATTGCGCTGTTAGTTCTGGATTCGAAGGCGGGGGGGAGAGGAGTAGTGACACCTTCGGAGCGAACAGGCCGTGTTCAAATGCGCTCATTGCCGCACCGAGACTATGTGGAGAATTTTGCAGGTGATCGCGTCGGTAGGGGACCCGGAAACCTTCCTGTTCTTTTGGCCGGTTGCGCGGGCGGACTGTAGGCCTCTTCCCGTTTGCTTTCATTCTAACCTACATAGTAGGGAGTTCCGAAATATACGACGTGCGGCTCGTGTGTCCCTTAAATATTAACAAGAAATCAAGTATTGAATATAGCGGAGCCTTCTGGTGGACTTGATTCGCTTTGAGGGCTAGCGAATATCTAGGGTCGTACCAACTGAAAACGAAAACCAGTCGGAAAACGATCTTTGTGAAACGACTTGACGCACCGGCCCTGCTGAATATCTCTCGCGTCTGTACGTCATCCATCCCTTCCCTGGAGTTAGTGACATAGAGTGCCGGTCTCCAAGCGACACTGACAGCAATTTCCTAGTGTGGATCCGCTTCTTATCTTCGGTCAGGGCGGGAAGGGCCGGTTCCTGAATATGAACTTGATATAGAGTGGCCTCTTTTCTCCATTCTGATTACCCACCCTGGAGTTGGAGTAGAACCCGACCGTTGCAACGATTCCCGTCACCACTTTTTTCAGTTGCACCTCACGGATGCATGGTACCACACTAAAAGCGATTCGATGTCGTGATTTTCTCCTTATCAGGGCACTCACGTCCTTGAACAGTTTGTTTAGATCCTATGCTGTGGTACCTGCAGGCTACTGAGCAACCATTTTCTCGATCTCTAGTGCACGATGCGTGTGAGCACGACTAGAAATCGGCACCTCTCAACGCTTCAGGGCTCAGTGGGTTGAGCCTGTGCCTCAGTACCCCCAGGCGTAAGAGCGGTGGCTGGGATAGCGGCGAATATGCAGGTTCCTCAACAGTCTTGGCCCTCTTAGACGGTAACCCCGACACCCTCTTCCTCTCTTGCGCTTGACGTCTCCGTTTCCCACCGCAGAAGCCACACCGTTCACTTCTATCGCCTCTTGGGGTGAGGGTCTGAACAGCGGTCTCTTCGGCTCGCTGGTAAGTACATAGATAACCAGCCGCAGCCCAAGCCTTCCTCCGCCTTTCTTCTTCTTCAATTCGCCGCTGCATGGCAATAGCGGCGAGGAGCTTCTGGACATCGTCTTTTCTACCGAGAGGGTGTTCCAGCGAGATCCAATGGTCCCAGATCGCCTCGGGCCAGTCGAACCCTTTGCGTTGGCTCAGGTCCTTGAGGACTCTGCGCGCTTTGGAGATTTGCTGCACGACTGCAGTCAGGATTCAGATAAGGAGTTGGAAGGTGATAGAACTGACATGAGAAGATCACTGTAGGTCAGCCACCCGAGGTAGGACTTGCTTCAGAACTTAGTTGCATCCTGCCACACCTCGAGTGCTTGAGTGCTTGATCTGGCATGGGCGCTGGCGGGAACGTAAAATACTAAGCACCTCGTTTCAACGTCACCCCTCCCGCTATCATTGACTAGGGTGCTCACGAAGTCGCCCAAGGAGCCTTCATGTCGCATACGAGGATCACCTCCTAGGTGTTTGCGAGTTGCAGTGGTTGCTTCTTGAAAATATGAAGTACATCGGCAACGCATCCTCGTCTGCACCCCATGTTAGACATTAGATCGTGCGACTGCAAATGACACCAACCAAAGTCACTTCTCCGTCGTCCTCACTGAAGCACTGCCGACGATGCCAGGCGGCGCGAGCCATGACCACCAGTCCAAAGTCATCCAGACTCGATTGAAGGATGTTCATGACCACCGCACGTTCATATGCCTCTGAGAACAGATTCAGCAGAGATTAAGGTTTTCATTCAGCTCACTCACCAGGCACAGTTTCGAGATCCTTAACCTCCTCTCCCTTGTGCGTTTCCAACAGCTCCCACCTGAAAATCCAGGAAGTCCTCCCAAAATCCACGTAAGATAGTTCCGCCCAAGTCGTGGCCCATCGTTCACTCACGGCGCATTCGATAACACGCTCGTACAACCCAGGCACGAGCCTGGATTGTACCTCCTGCCCTTCTTCTCCCACAGAATATATGCTTTCCAATCCTCGATAGAACCACTCTGAGTTTTGGTTCAATCTGCTCGCGAGTGTTCCTTGCTCTTTCCACGAGAGCATGTGTAAGGCAGATTATCAAACCTTGGTTGCTTGGACCAACTTCCGCTCATACTGTTGAGGTGGGAAGTGGGCAGTCACGAAGGTCGAATAAGAATCGTTGGTCGCGGTGTGGTCTATTGTGGTATTAGGAACCGCACCTACTGCAGGGTGCATTAGAGACGGACCGATATGGATCTGGTCGCATGAACATGGCGTCCACTCTTGCAACAGCTTCGGCTCTTGCCTCGGCATTTGGGTTCACGGTGAGCCCTCGATCTTCCCCACTTCCAGATCTTACCACAAGTTCCATATTTCGTGGCTCTGTATTGTAGGAGCGATTAAAAACGTCAAACCTGGGGTTGTAGGCGCACAGACCTTCGAGATGTGGGCCGCATCAACCCGAACCAACTCTCGAATACTTTCACGAGCACACTCGTCTCCCCATATATCCCTCACTTCTTCGGAGAGATTTTCGCGTGAGTTCAGGTCGATGAGTGCCACAATTTGCAGTTTGAGAATCGGAATTGCTGATGGTGTTCATGTCAATTCGGATAATACCGCTGAACGACTACGTGTACTCACAGAGGTAGTCGCTCTTTGCTTATTCAAAGAGCTCCAGCAACGTTCCTGCGCTTCCTGTAGCGTTCACGTCGTATTGCAAGTTTGTGCCGCAGTAATGTTAACCAGACGTCTAAATATGAGTCAGATTGATAGGGGGACTCTGATTTGCACCTAATATACGTATGAATTGCCGTCGGTTGCTGGTCCTGCGTTTACCAACTGAGACCGCGCGTCTGCAGCCATTTCTCCACCATCTTCCATCTGGAACGCAAGCCTAATATACGCCGCATGGTGCTTATGACTGAAGGGTCCGTTCGCGACCGACTCCAACACTTTCAATAATTCGACCTCCATCGGTCAGGTTCAAGGCGCAACACAAACCACAAACAACACGACTCCTGGAGTTAGAGTTGTCCCCGCGAGAGAATAGGATAGGAGTAAGAGTAGTATTATCTGTCACCAAAAGACACTACGTGCAGGCGGTCTTCACTGGACATTACGAGTACCTCTCGATCTCTTTCAAAAAGCACAAAATGTTTGGGAAGTACCAAATAAAGTCGCATTAGTAGGTTTAGAACAACAGGGATGTAGCTAGAAAGTAGTACAGTAGGAGTCCCCGCTTCCTTCGGTTCTGGAGCAAATACTGGAACAGTTACGGCTGTCACGTTCGGGGTTCTGGCTAAGCCAGGCACGTCGTGTACCGGGCCTTTCTGAGTTCAAGCGGAGATCGAGTAAGCGGAGATCGAGTGGGGAATCAGGCAGGGTGTCGAGTGGGGGACCAAGATCGGCTAAGGCTCGATCTACCCAGCGCGATCTGGGCATGGGTATTTTATACAATAGCTAGAACACACGTGTAGACTACGATGAGACAGGAATATATATCAGATTGCATTACTACGATCGATGTTGCAGTGCTAAATATCGGCAATCATTACAACGGCAACGGAGACCGAAGTCTCACTAGCGATGAAATACACTAGAAGATACGCCCACTTTCAAATGGGTTCTACATAGTGTATGGCGCATGGGGACACCAGGTCTAGTCGGGATAGGGTTAGCAATACCCAGAGTATTTGTGCGGTAGCGCATGTGCTTGCCTGTGCAGTGGTCGAGGGAGCACCAACGATTAAAATAGGGAGTGGCTCTGTTCCAGTTTGTTAAAAGTTGCTTCTTATTCTGTCATGTACTGGTACATGTGTCGGCTCGATACTACTCATTGTCGCCATGTGGTTATAATAATGAAGGCTGCCGTTTGTCGCCGTCCACCTCGTTGTCTTCGTTGTGGTTCCTGTTGCTCGCATACACCGCACGCATCTACTTTTAATACAGTTGGAGTGGGGATATATGATTGAGCGAGACAAGAGCCATGCGGAACTGTGACTCAAAGTGAGCAGCACGTAGTTTTCCGGTACTCGAACCTTACTGGATATGTCACTAGAAAGCTGGGTAGCGCGCTCCAGGTCGTGTGTTGCTAGCAGCACAACCAAGAGCGGTAAGGACGGGGATAGCCTACACACTGCTTTCAGAGAATTGGGTAATGTGTTGGGGGCACTTGATCAGAAGAGTCCAAGCGATCGTACTAGTGTGTTTGCGGAATCGTTCCATGCATTCCTAACCCACCATTCTGATGAACGAGAAAAGGGGTGTTACGTTTCGTATAATATTGGGTAATAAACGCAACGTCTAATAGCCTGGGTTTAAACCTGGGGACTCTTCCTTCATTCCCACGGATATACGATATTTAGTTCTAATTAGCTTCGTATACACGCGTTTAATAGTATATAGTAAACCTATAACACTGGCCCGCAGTATTGGTAGAGTAGAGCGTGTAGAACGATAGAATGGAAATCTAAACAATTGTACTAAATGTTCTATAGGTTCTTAGACCTCAGATATAGATCAGAACACAAAATACGAAGAGTAATACAGTGAAACTTGCCTATATGTATACATGCCTAAATGTATACCCGCCTATGTGTATGTGAAAACCGCCGGAACGGCCTCGGTTCCATAGAGATAAATGTATACCCTTCTATTTGACTATTGTGAACAAGATTTCATGGAATATACACATAGCCCGATGAAAGAACAAAGCAAGTCAGGGACAAAGCAGGGCTGGAGGGTCAGGATGCAATAAAAAAAATCCTTCCTGTTGGAGATAGATGCGCTGTGCACTGAGCATCAGTCTAGTCTTCCATTCCATCTCTTGTCCCCTTGATCGTTGTCGCTTCCTCCATGCCTGCAACGATCCCTGGTTCTTCTCCAGCACCCGATGTGTCGGCAACAGTCCCCACAAAACATATTCAGAAAGTAGGACGACGTACAGTTGATACAAGAAACCAAAGAAAAGGAGGCTGCAAATACCAATACCAATGAAAGAGAGGTGATTTTGGTTGACTGAGCAACGCTTTTTTGCACATCCATCGATCTTGATTGTAACTCACACTTATTCACGCTTCATAATAAACGTTTTGTCTTATAGTATGTCCAAAGTAATTGTTTTTCATTTTTACAAGCCCCTAAGACATGATAAGGCCGTTGCTTGGCTAGTGGTATACCTGCCTAAATGTATATGGTTTGGGTGACTCCCGACCGCATACATTTAGGCAAGTTCCACTGTAGAGTGTATAGAATGAGAATGAAGCAGTGCGCGCGATTGACAGTGATGTCTTCAATACCGGTTCTTTATCCCGGGCCTACTGTCCCCGGCACTCCTTATCTCTATTAGATAGGATTGCTAGTGGGCTCTTAAAGCGCTGTGGATAAATGGTTTATGGTAAAAAGATGATATATTAAAGTCCGCTAG
>Ga0307515_10005223_pt1 | contig 26393 bp, 29 predicted proteins | sample 17_EM_MG_FD_194513 | JGI IMG/M metagenome (GOLD analysis project Ga0307515, IMG submission 194513) | Populus trichocarpa ectomycorrhiza microbial communities from riparian zone in the Pacific Northwest, United States - 17_EM | ecosystem: Host-associated > Plants > Roots > Unclassified | place... | reverse complement strand
ACCTTCCTTAATTTTAATCTACTAGTACGCCTATCTTAGATTTATCTTTATAAAGATTTGCGCATTACCTATCCTATTTTAGATTTCGCTAATTAAGGGTAAAGAATACCTATCCTTCCTAGTAATGCTATTTAACTATCTATAGTTAATATATAGCCTTAGCTTACTATTTTTTTTTTAGTATAAACAGTACTAGATAACCTACTAATAATTGCGATGGTTTAATATATCCCTTTTATAAGTTCTCCTAGATAAACTCTTTTAATACTTTACCTTCTTCTTTAGTAAGCTTATAAATTAAAAAAAACCTTAAACTTATTCCTAGTTCTAATTCTATCTTATAATCCTATACTATATACTTTAATAGCTTTTTACTTTTTAGTAACTATAGTTTCTTGCCGTACTTATAGTATCTCTTTAGTATATAGCTTAGCCCTTTTTCTATTTTCTCGTAGGTTGCTTTTACTTAGTATTATACTATCTTAGCTTATTATTATATCTTGCGGCGTTATATATTCCTAATATTAACTTAACCTATAACCTAATTAATCTTTAGATTATATTTCTATAACTAAGGCATTCCTAATACTGCCTTATTATTCCCTAATAATAATATATTAAAAGACATCTTAATTTATCTCCCTTTAATGGTTAATTAAATAGGTCCTGTTTTAAGATTAATAATGCCTCCTCTATAGGCTATTAAATCTCCTAAAATTGTCACTAATAGGTAAGAATATTCCTTTTTCCTATATAGTAACCCTATTCTTTTAACTACTATTAGCAAGATATAGTTCCTTATTACTCCACTATCTATTAATGCCTTAAACTATTAATCTTACTACTTTACTTATAAATTTAGGTATTATTCTTAAATTCCTTTAAGGGTTTAAGGCTCTATTACTAGTTCCCTCTAGTTTTATAGGCCTCTATTTTTCCTAACTATTAGCTACTTAATCCTATTTATACTTAGTCTAACTTAGGCTAATACTTAGTTCGCTTCTTATCTTTAATATACTATAGATAGGTATTCTCTAGATATTCCCACTATTATTATCTATCTAGGTATTTTTCCGTAAGGAATCTTCCTGGCTAAAGTATTAAGTCCCTTTATTCTTAAACTTCTACTAGGTGCCAACTATATATATACTTAGTATTTTAGTATTTCGCCTTATCTATTAACTAATGTATCTTTATTAGATATTTCCAATTCTTATCTTTTAGTGCTCTATATATATTATATATATTATCTATATATATAATCTATACTAACGTATAATATACTTAGTATCTTAGGTTAACTCTTAGCTTATCTTTATCCTTAAGTTTAACCCTTTTTTATATTAATTTAAGCGTTATAACTTTATTCGTAGGTACTAAGATTTGTCTTTTACTTCTCTAGTCCTCTAATTACTCCTCTAGATCTTTTAACGTTATAATTAAGGCTCCTTTAATATAATTTATAGCCTTTTCTATAATTAGGTGGTCTTAAATAACTTTTTTATCTAACTATATATAGAAATCTTCCTACTTATTATTATGTCGTTGTCTATACCACTTTTAGTATAACCCTTTAAGTGTATACGGTTCGTCCATAAGGAAGTATCTTCTTATTACTATATTATAATAACCTTTTATATATTATTCCTTAAACCTAGTTAGAATCCCTAAATCCTCTTCTTATTCCAGTTTAGTAAGCCACTTAGCTTTTAGTATGCCTATTCTTAACCTATTAGTAATTTTCTGTATAGGTGCTTTATCCCTTATACGTCCTAATATACTAGATCTCTTATCTAGTTTCTATTCTTACTATAAGGTAATTCTTACTCTAAATTCCTCTATAGTTTCTTTCTTATTACATCTTATAAGTAGATCCTTAAAGTCATCTTACTTTTTAATCTTATTAATAGTCCTTATTTATATATTAAAGTCTTAGTTCTATAGGATTCTTAATTCTAAGCTTACTTCTAACTTAAGCTTAACTCCTACCTTAGTCCAACTAGGCTTAGGTATTCTTATCTTATCTTAAGAGTCTTAAATCTCACTTATCTCATCCTAAGAATCTTATATATATAGGAATTTCTATCCTAAGCTTATTTATATATTACTAAACTAAGCTACTACCCTACTCTATCGGTTTTTGTCTATTATAGGTCCTTAGGTACGCCTTATCTTACTTTAAGAATCTTAATTATCTCTTATCTCGTCTTAAAAATCTTAAGCCTTTAGCCTTTTACCTTTATTAAGTAATAAATTAGCACTAGCAGTTGTCTGCTTACTTAATCTCTGCAAGATACTCTTCCTTTTATCTTATAAAGCAATAGATACTATATCTAACGGTATTATAATGCCTATTACTAAACCTTACTCTATAGCGGTTTTAGTCTCTACTTCTAATATAACTTCTTTAAGGTTTATACGCTTTTAGTAAGCTACCTTTATTACCTTATCGTCTATAAATATTTCGCCTTTATTAAACTTATTATCTTTAATATCTAATCTACGCGATAGTTTGTTAGTTCCCCTATATTTTAAGGGTTTTAGCTTCTATAGCTAATAGCTTACGCCATACTTAGCGTCTTTATAAATTTAGTATGCGTTATTATAATAAAACGCAAAACTTCTAATTAAACACTATTTTATTCCTTGTAATATACTATTATCCCTTTATATATATATATCTTCTACTACTAGTCTAGTTTTCTTTATTATATAGTAACTCTAACTATCTTTATAATCCCTTATAAAGTAACCTTATTTCCCGCAATTTATATAGGCTCTATCTTTAAACCACTAACTTTACTATAGAGTCCGCCTAAACATCTTCTGCTACTAAGATCCCTAGTTTAGCCTTTACTCCTTAGTCCTATAATTACTAGATCCTTAACCTTTAGGTTTTTATAGTTTCTTACTCTATCTCTTATAGGCTTCTTTAGTACTACTTAGGTCTATTAGCTCTACGCCATACTATAATTTTTAACTTAGCTTTAGTTATTGCGCACTTTACATCTTATATAACTATAGAACTCTATCCTAGCCTCTTTTAGCCTATTCCCTTTGGTAGATCTAATTATTAATCTTAATTACTTAATCTATTAAATCCCTTAGAGTGTCCACATCTTCTATTAGGATAATTACGTCCTAGACTTTAGCCTTAAGTCCCTATTTATACTATGCCATAAGCGCCCTATTATTCTACTTAACTTATATTGCTAACGTTTAGAACTACGTTATGTACTTAATTACTAAGGTTTATTACATAATGTCTTAAAGTTTTCTTTCCGCTATAGTTATTACCTTAGGGTCTCTAAATATCTATATAAGTCGTTCTATAAACCCTTTCTAACTTAAGAACATAAATCGTATATCTTAGTTAGTAGTTATTATTCTATTAGCCTATATCTCTATAAGGTAAAATTTAAACTATTTAAGTGCCTTTCCTAATAGGAATAGCCCTATGTACGCTATTTAATCTATAGATATTGCTAGCTTTACTCCTTTCTATATAACCTTAAAATATATTTATATAAGGAATCCCTTAAGCTTTAATCTCTCTCCTAAAAATCTTTTAATTAATAGTAACTTAACCTTTACTGCGCCTATTCCGTTAATCCTTTATTTAAGTATTATATTGTTCTTTATTAACTAGTTAACTATCTCTTATAACTGTTTAACCGTTACAGGTTATTGTAAGTTAGTATCTACTATACTAGTGTCGCCTCCTAACCTTAAAGTAATTGCCGCCGTCAATGGCGTTATAGTGGCTGCTTTTAGTAGTATATTATTTAACTTTCTATATTTAATACTGTAACTAGGTAGTAATTATATAACAGAACTATATAGCAAGTACTATAATAGGCTTATTAATAGGCTAGGTATATAGGTAATATAAATTAAAGTTAATAATATAATAATAACTGGTAAAGTAGTTGCCTAATAGATTAACTCTAATTATATTCTAAGAATTATTACAAGAAAAGAACTATCTAGAGTAGAAACTGTGGTCCTTTAAATATACAACTGTACTCCTAAGAAACCCTCCTTATACGTAAGGTACATGTGCTCTGTCTACTCTATTACAGATTATATAGATTATATAAATTATACAGATTACATTACGTGACTTAGTTACTATTCCTCGTTATATAGTTCTACCAGTTTCATGCTAGACCGTACCTGTATTAACCAACTAGCTTCTTCCAACTCTTCTCTAAGTAGTCATAACATCGTACTTAAAGCGTCCGTAACATAAATAAATAAATAAAATTTAAGTAATTTGTTACTATTTTCTTATCTATAACTAAATTATTTAGTAATAAAGCTTAATTATTATTCTTTAATAGTTATATAAGCCACTATATAATTAAGTTTTTATTAAAATATAATACTATAATATATAACTTATTTTTCTACTGCTTTATTTATTATGGTAACTCTAAAATCTACTATACTTTTCTTCTAGAAAATTAAAATATTAGGACCAGATTATAAAGTATATATTTTTTTAAGAATATAGCTTTAATTAAAAAGTATTATATTTTTAAATATTAATATAGGACCTAAAAAAAATCTAAAAGCAAAAATAATTAAATTTAAATAATATCCCTTTAATATTTATTGTAAAATCTATATAAGGGTTTTTATAAGGGATATCATTGCGGACACCTCGGGTTGCCCCTTAAATAGTCGCCGCTACGACAATGCTGGCCTCGAAGTGCAATAACAAAACCGGGCCCATCTTCCGAACACTCCAGTCCCAGCTCAACTAAGTGCCCCACTGCCGTATGCTCAGGAAAAGCCATCCGAAACAATCTGTGGCATACCTAAGAAGGCTTTCTGGACATTAGTGGTAGTTGCCATAGCTGTGATCCTTGCAGGCATTGGCGGCGGACTGGCTGCCCGCTTCGCAGGCCAGCACAAGACACAAAGTCCTCCACAAAACCCGGTCGGGGCGTCAATCCAGCCAATTTCTAGCACAACCGCCTCACTACAACCCCCCAATCCAAGCCCGACCGTCCTCATCACCACCATACAAACGATCCTCACTCTGACCCTTTCAAGCTCGGCGCCACTCTCCTTTTCAAACACCTGTACCGAAACCTCCGCCTTTACAAGCTCCCTCTTTTGGATGGGTACGGAGAGCGGGTACAGTGTGTCTCTACTGCAAGTACTCTGGTACTTCGGACTCAACTCGGCGCAAGCCTGCTGCGAGAAATGCTTCGCTCTCCCTAACGTCGGTGCGAATGGCGTATGCAATGTCTGGGGCTACTTTCCACTCCCGTATGGTGCGTACGCGAATAATCGAGACTCGTGTGCGGTAGTTTGGGGGTATGAAGGAAATAATAAGGATAATGTGTGTACGGCTGGGAGGCCAGATATTGGGCTCTTGAAACCCACAGGACGGCAGACGAAGGATGGGAATGGGATTGGGGCGCCGGGGTTGTGTTTTGGGAATATTTACACGTATACCACTGCGGGATAGTGAGTTTATGCTGGAGCTGCGAACCAGCATTAGAGAATCATCGTCATTGATGTATGTATCCTAGCGTGTACCCTACTGTTTAATGACTTGGATATGTCTACTCGCGTCTCTGCCCGTGTCTCTGCCCGTGTCTCCTTGCGCGTCTCCTTATGCGTCTCTTTGCACGTCTTATGGGGGGTTAGGTGGAGAGGTGTAGAGACACAGACGCAGACACAAAGACGTAAAGACGCGGAGGTATAAAGGCGTAGAGGCGCAGGGGGAGGCGTAGAGGCACAGAGGTGCCTCTGGGGGTAGGCCGTGCTAAGTTACGACTCTAAAAAATAAGCTCTAAGCCACCAATTTTGCACCGGCAGAATGAAACTTGGCAGAAGATTCGGACATTGCTACTGTCCAGATCCTGGCAGCTGAGTAATAGGGTGGTGGGCAACAGGGTGGTAAGTAAATCCGATTTTGGTCAACACTATTCTATCCACGGTCTCCTTTGTCGATCGCGCTCTGCGTTGTAAAATTGGCAAGGGCCCCGCTATCGAGTACGCGAGATATACCTCCAGAGCAGAGCTCGATTCCGGACCAGTCTTCTTGAGTAGGGCATGGGTCTCCTAGGAATTATTGTTAGCACCGCGGATGTTGCTCTTTGGGAAGTGTGGTGCGTGGTGATCGAAGGATACTCTGCAAAGAGATTGACTAAACTGACTAAGTTCTCTGATAAGCTAGTTGCGTTGTCAGGTTTAGCATCCGATTTGGGCGGAAGCTGGGATGGTGTGGACTACCTTGCTGGTCTGTGGTCGTATCGACTCCGTCGAGGCTTCCTCTGGCGTTGTGGCTATGACACCTCTCTGCGGCAAAAATCCTACACAGCACCGTCTTGGTCATGGGCTTCTATAGACAGCAAAATAGTAACAACTTCCCGTTACCTGTTTAGCGATGCCTTAGCCCAAGTTCTTGAAACAAACGTACAGCACTCAGAGCCGTCAAATCCGTACTGCGCTGTTATTGATAGCTACGTTCGAACTCAAGGGGCTGATGGTAAGGGTGAAGATAATCAAGGGCTCTGTGGTAGGAGGGTACGGGGTTTCGTTTGTTGATTCTTGGGTAGAGGTTACGGTAAAAAATCAATGCCCAATGAAAATTAGAGCAGCGGTTCAATGGGACGGCAGGGCGATAGCAGAAATGGTAAAGGTTGTGAATGCGTATATCATGCCGTTCGAAATCTTTCAGAACGAGGAAGACATGAAGCTGCACTTGGAGGGTTTAGTGCTGTTACCCTTACTTGCAACAAGGACAGTTTCGGCAGCTTGGTTTGTTTAGAGTAGACGATTGGAAATATTGGGACGACCTTACAATAAAACCAGAGACAACTTGTGGCGACAACGATTTATCTCGGGAGACGTCACCTCAGAATGAAGACGTAAGTGTGGACGGATGTCGAGCATGCCGAGGGTTTGTTTTATTGTACAGTTCTTGGGATTGAAACAATGATTGACAAGATCGAAAAGCGAGACCGAGAGCCCCTCATGGAGTGAAACCGGAAGCGCCTTGTAAGTAAAGGATCGACTCAAGGAGGATGGGCACTTATGGAGAATGAAGAAGTGCATCGCCTGTCTAGTGAGGGGCCAGGCCAGGAGAATGAACGCTCACAAACCAATCAGTTGAGAGAGGATGACCAGTAGCAGTGGAGTCATAAATACAAGACTAATTTAACGTTACGAAGACGAGTTGACCGAGTACGACTATCGACAGATTAATTCTTGCCTGACCTATACTCTTGTATGCTGTCGAACAGGACGATCAAGGATGAGAACTCTGATCTATTGCGAGAGGCCCTAAGGCCTCATTACATACACGAATTGAGTGGGTCAAATGCACCCCTGAACTAAGCCTAATACGGTGTAGTGGTCGACGCTAAGCCGACATATACTCTAAGTTTGATATGGACAACGGCGCTATGTCGGGAGAGTTATGTGAGGTGTCATGGTGGCGGATACTTTACAATTCAAATTATCTGACGGAAGACAAGGTCGCCGAACTACTGCCGGCAAGACAATCGAAATCCACGTACAAGGCGGAGAGAATTACATTGCACTGATTGCGAATAAGCTGAATTATAAAGGGGCGGTATCGAGGCAATCCATAAAAAGATTAGGCCACCATTGCGGTTCAGAGGAGGCTTTTTGTAATTGTAGGCGATAGGGATAAAAAGTCTACAAAATAGTAGATTTCGGCTCAAGTAGTCTCTCATGTAAACACTTACGCACGCATGCACTGCTTGATCAGTGCTTTGGGACCATCAACTTTAGAGTTTCAAATCGCAGCTAGTGAACACCACAGGATATAGATACACGAAGAGCATACTGTGGATATATGGCTCCTCTACCTAGGGGCCCTCAGTTGCCTTCCAGGCAGCTGTGGGCACCATTGCGACTAACCAAGGCATAACTGTCAAGGATATGTCAGCAATTTAGGGATATAAAAGGCTGTGCTTCTTGAGAGTAGGGTTAATCGAAATGTTGGTGAAAGAGCGTGAAGCCGTTTATCTGACTCTTATGAGAGCTAGAAAATGGGTTCCTAGGATGCAGAATGGGCCCTTCCGCACACTAAGATTATAATGAAACTATCAGGTTTATGATAAAGTTTCGTTTCAGCTACCGAAGCTAACCCAAAGCCTCATAGTAGAGCTGCGAAGATACAATAGTAGTTCATAGGACTCCAAGGAGACAGCAAAGGGGGTATCAGGCACGCCTAAGGCTGGTAACACCAGTCGCCTCAAGATCACCGAGCAATTCGATCAGCAGATCAGCAAACACGTCTCAACCACGTCCGTGTTCATTGGACCTTGCAGGAGATCCAAACCAACCAACTTACCCAAGATCTCCTCGCCTACGTCAATAAGGATTAAACCTCCAATCCTCGGGCGAGAAAAACACTTCGAAATCGACTCCCCCAAACACACCCACCGCAGCAAACAAATCGCACTCTCCCCTCAACCCCACTGTCCCACCCTCGCTCCTCGCATCCAAATCCTCATTCCCATCCCAGCCGCCCTCCCGCTTTCCATTCCGCGTGAAAAAGACGGCGATATCTAGTAGCTTGGCGCCTTGCTGCGCAGCATACAGCGGCGGATTCCGCGGCGGTGCGAAAGTCATGCCGATGCCGACGGTATCGCCGGGCTTGAACGCGGTCGTGAAGTCGGAGCCGCCGTACGTGTCGTTAACATACTTCCGCCCGTCGTCACCGTGCACGCCCAGGCTGCCGCGCTGCCACCCGGGCAGGCGGAACGTCGGGTAAGGGGGCGCGACGAAACCGACCGCGATGCCGGCGTCGGCTTCAGCGAGCGAGGAGCCGCCGCGGCCGATGCCGAGGACGTGCAGCTCGAAGTAGAGCGTCTTGGGGCGGTGGGTGCGCAGCGGCGAGTCCCAGAACACGGAGTAGAGCGGGAGCGAGGTTAGCAGCGAGGAGTCGGCGCAGGAGACGTGCGTGCGGCATTTCCAGCGGCCGGGCCGCCGTTGCGGCAGGATGTCGCCGATGTAGGTGGGTGGTTTTAGGAAGGAGAGTTGCCCGGTTTGGATCGCGGCGTACTGGGCCGGTGTAAGGTTCTGGGGCTGCCTCAGCGGGTGCGCTTGCGTCCAGGCGTAGGCGCGGTCGCCGTCGGCGAGGGTGGCGTTGGCGGTGGGGGAGCTGTCGTACCCGATAGACGGCGGCGGCGGGAGGAGCGAGTTATCGGGTATGATGGTCCAGTCGTGGTATGGTAGTGGCGCATGTTGCGGTGCGGGCTGCTGTGTGGTGCTGGAGAAAGCGTGCGAAGGGGGAGGGCCCGGCGGAGGGGCGTATTCAGTATCACTAGGCTTAGAGTGACGTGGCGGTGGCTCAGGTGGAGGAGTATAGGATGTGTCATTGGGATTACAGCGGTTCGGGGGCGGGCCAGGCGGAGGGGCATAGTTACTGCTATGCCCGCCCTCCGATGTAAATGTTACATGCGCTGAGTGGTCTGGCGGAGGCCCCGGAGGAGGCTCATATTTTTCTGACTGCTGCTGCCTCTGGCGCCAGTTGGGGGGTGGACCTAGAGGCGGTTCGTATGTCTCTCTAGTCATGATGAGGGTGTCTGTAGTAGAGGGAAGGGTACTTTAGATGGTGCGGGATCGAGGAGCGACCGCCGAATGGACGAATGGAATAGCGACGGCGGTTGCTAGTCGGCGATGCTTGCGACTAGAGAATGTGCGGGCATGGAGGGTCTCCTGGGAAGGAAAGCCGTTGGGTGAAATCGTCCCAGTGGATATAGTAGGTTTTGAAGCGTGGGAGAGAGCAGGGGCAGCTCACAGTCATATAATGGGATGATGGAGAGGTAGAGAGAATATGTAGGCCAGAAATGCCTGTATCTAGAAGAGAATAGCAGGAATTGAGGTAGGAGGTTGAGTTGAAGATGGTATATGTGCGTAGGAGCAGTGGTTGGGTTCGTGGTGTTGCAGGGCCAAAGCGCCGCAAGCAGCGTCACAAGGGTGCCAGGGCTCCCCGGCATCCAATCGTTATCAGGCTGCAGCTAGTAGTCTTCAATCCTCCTTCGCCAACAACAACATGCCTCTTATATAGCCCGCCATGGACGCGCCCTCTACGCAGCTTGTCCAAGATATCAGAGATTCTATCGTGCGGGGCCTTGCCACCCGCCGACCTATCCTCCACCACCTTAACGCCGACACTAGCTGGCTTCTCCAGGTCCCCCGGCCCGCTGCTGCCATTAGGCATGGCACTCGCATCTACTACAATATCCTGATCGATCCGTGGCTCTCTGGCGGCCGGTCAGACGTGGCTCATTGGTTTTCCCAGCAGTGGCATACTACTGGGAGTAAGGTAGGGTCGGTTGCCCAAATCGAAGAGCTAGCGCGGGAGATTGAGATTCTAGCTGGCGGATTAAGGTTGGGGAAAGGCCGGCTGAAGAATGGAGAGACAGGAGCAAACGTGGGAACTTTTGTAGACGCGGTTGCAATAAGCCACGAGTTCGCAGATCACTGTCACAAGGAGACACTGCTGGAGGTTGAGCGAGATGTCCCAGTTTTCGCGACGGAGGTAAGGCCTACTCATCCATCATATATTGCCGCTAGAGGTGTGTGGAAGCTGATTTGGAGATGAAGAAAGCCGCGGCCCTCATCCACTCCTGGAACCACTTCCGCTCCGTCAACACCATCATTCCTTTCACTGGCGCGGCGCCTGACTGGCAGGACAGCGCAATGCCCCCGCTGCCCGAGTGGCTCAGCATCTCGCAACTTGCAGCTGAGAAGGATTCCCTGTACTCTCATTCTGCGCTTCTGATCGCGTTTAATACCACGCCCTCTACATCTAGCTCTGCATCGTCCGTCTCAGATGCTGCGGAAGCGGTCATCTATACGCCCCACGGCATACCTGCTGCCGCACTTTCGCCGGTCTCTGCTGCAGACCCACCGATACATACGCTGGCATTCTTACATGGTCTGCATGCCGTCTCTATTGGCCCGGCACAGCAGCTCAATCTCGGCGCACATAACAGGCTCGAAGCTCAGCGGATATTGAAGGCGAAGTACTGGGTTGGGACCCATGATGAGGTCAAGAAGGGAGGCGGGCTTGTGAATTGGTTCTTGAGGAGGAAAATATACACGGTTAAAGAGGCGGTGGAGGAGGAGCGGAGGTGGATTAAGCGTGTTAATGGAGATGTGAGGATGGCGAATGGACGGCTCAAGAACTCAGCGGACGAGTGGGGCGATGTGAGGTTTGAAGAGGTTGGGAATGGTGAGAGCAGAGTTCTGGAGTAGCAAATCATTGCTGTCGGATGTTGAAGTGCTAGAGATTATGAGGAAGCTATGTGCTTGCTCTTTAACGACACATCTTGCAAATTTCTGGATACCGACAGATCGGTATACTGAAAAGGGATCTCTTGGGTCCAGCAGAAACCGCTCCATGCAGTTAGTCCTTGAGTCTGGGCCCAGGTCCAATTCTCAACACGGATGGGGAAGTGCCTGGGGTCATCGTCTTGCAGGTTGTATAGAAGGGCTCATGATGTTAAGGATATAGGGAGCTGTGCCTCGGAAGATGGGTTTATCCTATCTATTGTTAATTCCTCGAGAGGTATGGGGAGGTGGCTCTGTATATACAGTGCATTTCAACTTCGGTATCTAGATATCGACCTAACGCCTTTCATACGCATATCTGAAGCTTTGGAATTTTAATAAATAATTGGAATATTTCGCCCTTGTCCAGAATATCATTATAACTGAGATTAGGGGCCTCCTTACTGCTTGGTTGGAAAAGTTCTCCTTTACGGTAGATCACAGGTCTTCCCAAAGGAGAGATTAAAGATATCGGCGAAAAAGCGATTTAATCATGATCTGTTGTACAGTTCCTTTCTTTTCCGAGTACAGAAGCTAGTCTAGAGGCAGTGTATAAAGCCGATCAGAATTCAATGCATAATCAAGGCTGTCTAGATTTTGCGCGATTTATCTAGAACTTGTATACTTGGTCTTTGCTATATCCCAGCTCCTTTAGCATACCCTCCAACTCTCCCTGATCTGCTGGGCTCTTCTTGCCCCCGCTAATAGCCTTGTACATGCCCGGCGGGCCGCACACGAAAATCTTGATTTTTTCGCCCTCTTTTGGCTCCGGCAGAACCGTTTTTAGTAGCTCTTTGGTGACATGGCCCTTGCCGCCCTGCCAGTTCTCCGGCGGGTTATCTAGGACATAGAAGGCGCGGAATCGTTGTGGATAGGTATTCTCAAGCTCGTGAAGTTCATGCTTGAGCAGAATATCGTCTTCGGAGATGTTGCCGAATACAAGCGTTACTTTGGTCTTGTCCTCGGGGTTTTTGAAAATAGCCTTGGCTACTTGGTACATAGGCGTAATGCCGGTGCCGCCAGCAATCATGGCGACATGCTCGTGATTGTTGGATGCCCAGGGGTACTTGGGGATCGGGCCTTTTATGTCCAGACGCTGGCCGACTGCCATATTGTGAAGATGCTCGGACATGGGGCCGTTGGGGTAGCGTTTAATTATGAAGTCAATATGACCTTTCGCATCTGTTTGATATGTGAGAGGTGTCTAAGAGTGCAAGTCACGGCCTTAACAGACTTACCGGTGTCACTTACAGGCGTGTAAGGACGGATAACTGGCTTTTCCATCTCGGGACCCTTGTACTTTGTTATAACAGCAGCTATAATCTTGATCAGCTCACATTAAATCAGGCCTCCTAACAGCTAGCTTACAGGCGACCCTAAGACCAGACTCCATGTCTGCCTCGGGAAGACTGAACCGGAATTTCTTAGTATTGTGGTTTACGGTCTCAACGGATTCTAAAGGCAATGAAAGAAATCCTTGCTCTCCTCCTATGAAAGCTACCTTTGCCAGTTCGCTTGTGCTCTTTGGAGTCTTTCCTTCCTCTTTTAATGGGTGTGGTGTTACGGCTCCGCTGTTCATGTAGTAGTAGGCTCCACCAAGTGCGACGCCACCCAATGCAGCGTAAATTGCGGCGTTAGAACCGCCTTTTGGTGCCTCAGTTGCGTAGCGGCGGACGTTCTGTAGGATGGTATCAGTCTTGTTAGACTAAAAAGCAAGCGAAACGGTATTGGAGCTATTGATGTGGTGAGGGTTTGCTTACATGCCGCAAAGCTGCTGCCGGGCGGAAGGCTTGTCGTGCGAACATGGCGATGTCAAAGAAGATTGATTAGAGAGGTCTGAGGGGGTGTGGAGAGTACTCAATGGCGATTGTGGGTAGGTGTTGGAGTTGAGGTAGGAGAGGTAAGAGCTCTTGTGAGAAGCTCGACAAAGGTCCAAGCATCGGCAATGACGTTTTCTCCAAAATCGCGTCTTCCGGTGACCGAGAACCCATAATCCCACCAAGGATTGATAAGCACTTATGCCTGGAATCAACTCTCTTTGTGAAGCATTGGCTAAAAATTATATTTTTCCTTTCGGGAGTTATGTGAAGCTTTTCCGGCTCAGATGGGTGTCTCTCAACCATCACATTTAGTAACATCTACTTAATCCAGCCATTATTTCGAACAGCACGTCTATATTTTAAAAGATCGGATCCCGTAAAGAGGCTTTGGAGGCTTCCGATAACACCATATCTATTTTGTTCTGCAACTCCGCTCCTACCGCACGTTCCAGTATTGTAACGAAAGTACACCTCTTTCTATCGTCAAGGCCAATTCTACCAAGCTTGTCCCAATGATCGCAGACTAGCTCTGCTAACTCTGTGGTAAACCAAGCAGCCCAACTGCCTTCCGGTCTCGACCATCCATGAACGGAATGCTTTCCGGCTACCGGCACCGCATTCGACGAAAGAAGATATCGATGCCGGTCTTACCAGGACCTTTGATACGGCCCGGCAAGTGACTTATGTGCGAACATGTCCCGCGCTTTGCCTAATTCGGTATTAAGGCATTTCAAGTGCGGAAATATTTCAACATAACCCCATGCAGACTGCTAAGACGAATTGGGTAAAGCGTCGCCTAGAGAGAGACTGGGAGATATAAATCATCAGCATACTATTAGTTAAAGCTGCGATGCAGTGCCTATCGCGGCTGATATCTTTTAAAGAACTCGCAACACCATTGGCCGAAGCACAGACAAAGAGCAACAAAACCTGGTCCGCTTAAAGCTCTAAAGATATCCTTTCGTAGTATACTGCTATCTGCTATACAAGATAGTGAATAAGTTCTTGGCTTTAAAAAGGTGATGAACAGCAACTTATAGTAGTAGTAATAGATATGATCATTAATTTGTATGCCGATGTATTGCGGTAGGACAGTACCAAGACAAATATAATGGTGCTCTTCAGCATCTGCTAAGAATGGTGCGCTGCAGTAGCTAAACTCTAACAAGTGAAGAATTAGTAGCTGATTTTGAGGGCAATAATTCTCTTGCAAATAAGCCTGGGATTTTCCCATGCTATATTCAGTTGAGAGCGACTAATGGTTGAAGCTGAGCAGCTACTCCTGATATTCTTGGTCTTCTAAACTCGTTCTCGGGGTAGCTGAGGCTGCCTGGCCAGAAGTTTTGAGCTTTTCCAGTGTTTCATCGTTGTTATCTCATTAATAAGCCTGAGAAGGTGTAAGGGTAATAGCTAATATGAGCAGCTTCAAGTTCATAAAATAGAGGAAAATTCCTGAAATGCTTTGATGACCGAATAAACTTAAGCCGTCGAGTTTGAAGCAACATTGGACAAGTGGATCACTCGAAAAATTGAGATCTTCGGCTTGGTATTTGGCAATAAAGCTGGTGGAAGGCTTATTATGAGCTAATGGAGAGACGTGGAAGTCTACAGGTGCATAATACGAATACGCACTAGCGGTTGACTTAGCTCCTGAACGCGTAAGTAATCAAGGCTCGGAGGGGCCTGCGATGGTAGCCTAGGCAGAATTGTGAGAAGCTACGCACTTGACTGGCATGCAGGTAGTCGGATACTTCGCTAAGTGCTCATGCGACGTTGATGTGTAAACAGTGGAGGTTGGGCGCGAGGTGCCTCGGCGCAGTGGCTGACCTGCGGCAGGTTCCATTTCTTTCTCGTTTCTGTCTGGCGTCGTTGGTCAGCGGGTGACAGAAGGAGACTTGATTCTCGTCAGCGCCGTCATAGCGGCGTTTGATCTGCAATTGGCTGTATCATGCCTAAAACCAGCCAGCCTAACGCTTCGATCTTTACGACAAACGTGGGGTTGCGCGTGTCGAAGGCCAAAATGTAAACGTCAAACCTGATGACGGATGCACAGAGGGGCATTTTTCATTTTATTTCTTCTCTTAAAAAGGCACTTCAATTCGACCCCGCTACAACATCTCTACGACTGTTACAATCTGTAACCTTTTAATATCTCTCATTCCTTGCATAAATCATCCATGATAGGCTTGCTTTAATTTATGCTTGAAGAATGCCTTCAACACCGGATCCACCGAACACTCATGAGCCGAACGGTGGCGCTCCTCTACCTCTAGGATTAGTTGAGCAGGCTGCTCTAGCTGCGGATGTAAATAATGAAGGAGAAGGCCCTCTTGGCGAAAGGGAAAATGACCAGGATGAGGAACCTGTAAGAACAAAACCTGAGGGTTCGGGTTATGATAGCTCGTATCGACCTTCAGATACACGAGCAGGCATCGATCGAGTGTATGGTTCTCCCACAACCACAACTGCGCATACGTTTACATCTGGCAATCTCAGGTCTAGCGCAGATGAACACTATGGCTACAACACTGGCCAAATTGACACCTCAGCCGCGCGGGCGAATGACGCACCACCACCAGCCTACAGCGAAACTCTCGGACACATAACGAACGAAACCGAAGGTTTTGGCACCAATGCTTCCGTTGCCGGTACGGTCAAGATGATTGTATTTATATGCATGGGCTGACGAATTTAGACGATGGTCGCGTCAATATTCGCATCAATCAGAAGTCTCGAAGATTATCTCAACTCTTCGTTCCCACCCTCCAAAGTCAAATTGCCCAAGCCCAATTAGAGCCTGCCCCACCGCCTCCGTATATTCCTCCCCCTCCCGGCGGGGATTCCGATCAGGAACCTCCACCACCTCTAAACGTTGTAATACATGTGGTTGGATCTCGAGGAGACGTTCAACCCTTTGTCGCACTGGGCAAAGTTCTGAAGGAGACATATGGACATCGTGTTAGGCTTGCAACGCATCCGACATTTAGAGATTTCGTCACGGAGAATGGCTTGGAGTTTTTCAGTATTGGAGGTGATCCTTCTGAGCTCATGGCTTTTATGGTTAAAAATCCAGGGTTGATGCCTGGGTTCGATACTCTCCGGAGCGGTGATGTTGGCAAGAGACGGAGAGGGATTGCAGAAATAGTCAAAGGCTGTTGGAGATCATGCATTGAAACTGGAGACGGCTTTGGTGTGGAATCCTCGAGGCACAATGTAGTGGAATGGATGGGTTACGATGATGACTCCGAATCACCGGAAGCAGCACACAAACCCTTCGTCGCAGATGTAATCATCGCAAACCCTCCTAGCTTTGCGCATGTACACTGTGCAGAGAAGCTTGGAATACCGTTGCACATGATGTTTACGTACGTTAGCAGCCAGATTAACGTCTTGCTAACAGCTCTAACGTCTCAATAGGATGCCGTGGTCACCCACACAATCATTTCCCCACCCTCTTGCCAATATCCAGTCTTCGAACGCGGATGCGAGTTTGAGTAACTTCATGTCCTACGCTCTAGTTGACATGTTGACATGGCAAGGCCTCGGAGACATCATCAACAGGTTCAGAAAGGAAAGTCTCGGCCTTGAACCGGTGAGCTTGATGTGGGCTCCTGGAATGCTTGCGCGATTGAAGATACCATATACGTACTGTTGGTAAGTACCTGTTCTGCTGCATCGTACCTCCCAATCACCCTCGAAAACTCATTGAAATCCAGGTCGCCTGCATTAATCCCAAAACCAAAGGATTGGAGTCATCACATTTCAATATCTGGGTTTTATTTCCTCTCTCTAGCATCAAATTACCACCCTGATCCGGAGCTTGCAGCTTTCCTCGCTGCTGGCCCAGCACCTGTTTATATTGGATTTGGTTCCATTGTCGTGGACGACCCAAATGCTATGACAACTTTGATTTTTGACGCAGTTAGGAAAACTGGCCATCGAGCACTTGTATCTAAAGGCTGGGGTGGTTTCGGAGCCGACCAACTAGGCATTCCAGAAGGTGTCTATATGCTTGGAAACGTACCTCATGACTGGCTTTTTAAACACGTTTCCTGCGTTGTCCACCACGGTGGAGCTGGTACTACCGCAGCTGGAATTGCTTGCGGAAAACCTACTGTTGTGGTGCCATTCTTTGGAGATCAACCATTCTGGGGAGCCATGGTCGCGAAAGCCGGTGCTGGTCCTACTCCGATTCCATATAAGCAGTTGACATCAGACGCTTTAGCGGAGGCCATTATGGAAGCTTTAAAGCCTACATCACTTGAGAGGGCTCAGGAACTCTCCGATATGATCAATAAAGAAAAGGGGAGTGATAAAGGGGCTCAATCTTTCCATCAGATGCTTCAGGTTGATAAACTGCGGTGCTCACTGGTCCCGCGCCGTACAGCCGTCTGGAGAGTTAAACGTACACAAGTGCGATTGAGTGCCTTGGCTGCTACAGTTCTCGCGCAAGAAGGAGAGCTTAATTTTGGAGAGCTGAAACTGTAAGCCATGTCTGGCACCGCGCGTAATATTTCGTTAACATGATCAGACACCGCCCTCGCGAATATGAGACTGACGATGGGCCCTGGGATCCCGTTACTGGAGGCGCTTCTGCAATTATAGGCACCATGACTACTATGATGATGGGCATTGCAGATTTCCCAGCGGAAACTCTCAAGAGGCTTAACATCCACCCAGATTCGAGAAGGCCAACTACCGGAAGTGAAGTATCTTCCAACAATGGAGATGGTAGTATTCGTAGTGGCCGGTCGAGGCCGTCCAGGGAAAATTCGTTATTCTCACAGTCGAACAGCGAGACGCCATTGCCTGGCATTAGCACGCCGATGACGGCCGTCACTGATACCGCAAGTGGAAGTCATCTCCCGCCTTCTCCAGTAGCAGATTCTCCGGTGGGTACAGGTGCCACGAGCCCGAGAAATTCCTTTATGGCGCAGGCTATGAGGGCGCAGACTCAAGTTACCCGGCCTCATTCTCGAGGCCGATCGCCTTGTCGTTTCTGTCCTATAGGTAGAGCTGTGTCTTGTCACCACCGTCGCCACCGCTCTGCATCGCATGACGGACGAGCTGAATCAGAAGCTGGCTCCGGCTTCTCTCTTGAAACAGCAACACATACGGGCAAGGGTATCAGCCGGATCGTTGGTGCTGGTCTGAAATCTCCAATGGATTTCTCAATGAATGTAGCAAAGGGCTTTCATAATGTTCCTAGGCTTTATGGCGAAGAGGTGCGCAAAGTTGACAAGGTGACTGATTTGCAGAGTGGGCTCAAGACAGCAGCAAAGGTGCGACTTTCGATTTTCTATACATTAAGATGTACTAAATATTACAGGAATTCGGCATTGGCTTCTATGAAGGCATGACAGGGCTCGTCAAAGACCCTTACCAAGGCGCTAAGAAAGAGGGCGCGGGAGGTTTCCTCAAAGGCGTTGGAAAGGGCATCGCTGGTGTTCCTATCAAGACCTTGGCGGGTGTCTGGGCTGTCCCAGGATACACCTTCAAAGGCATCTACCAGGAATTGCAGAAGGAGAAAGGCGCTACCGTGCAGAATTACATCATCGCGGCGCGCATGGCCCAAGGCTACGACGACCTGGAACACTGCACACCCTCGGAGCGTGCCGATATCGTTTCACGCTGGCGCTGCGTGAAGGTCAACGTCAAGCGCAAGAAGAACCCAGGCGAAGAGCAACTCGAAGCGTTGCACACGCTGCTGAAGGAGCACCGCGAGAAGCGGCAAGCGATGTGGGCCAAGAGAAAGACATCGGGCGGCTTGCTGAAACGCAAGACCACACCAATGTATCCACCCGCTCTAAGCGACAACAGCTCCTACTCCGACCTGGTGGTGTCGCAAGAGGAACTAACGCGCTCCAGCTCAGGTGAGCATCCACGCAGTCCACAGCCGCCGCCTGGGCTCTCAGAATTGGTCCACGCCCGAACGTACCCGCAGCCGCACGCCGTCGCGCACGAGCTCGAGAAGCAGAGGGATCCAGAGCTCGAAGAGGCTATCCGCCTCTCCGTCTCCCATACTGCAGAAGGTGGCCCGGACGAAGACGAGCTCATTGAACGTGCCATCCGCGCCAGCATCGCAGAGCTCGAGCGCTCTCCCGCCGCCGACGGGGACGAAGAAGCGGCGCTGCACCGCGCGATGCGGGCGTCGATAGCCGAAGCGTCGGCCGGCGGCGCGACCGAGGACGAGCAGCGCGTGCTGGAGGAAGTGCTGCGCAAGAGCGTGCTGGAGACGCGCAGGCAGCACAACACGGACAGCGAGTGGGAGGGCTCGAGCATCGATACTGAGGACAACGAGGAGATGCAGCGCGTCATCGAGGCATCTAAGTCGCACGAAGCGTTGGTGGGCGCGCAGCGGAGCGCCGAAGAGGAAGAGGTGTTGCGGAAGGCGCTTGAGGAGAGTCAGCTGGAGGAGCGGAGGCGGGAGGAGGAGGAGCGGAAGAAGAGGACCGAGGAGGACATTGTTATGGAGTATGTCAAGAAACAGAGTCTGGCGGAGGAAGAGCACCGCATGAGGATGCTGGGGCGGAAGACGGAGGCTGAGCAGATTGTTGGAGAGAGTTCAAGCAGTGGCGGCGGAACGGCCTAGACTACATATCGCATTTGATACTGTGGAGGAATGGGGACGATATATAGATATGACACTATACCCATGCGTTGCTGAATACGACTTTATCTTAACGGAATGCGCGGGTTGATAATAAACATTTCTTTCACCTCTTCTAATTCTTTTCCTCATCCTATGACTTGAGATTAAGAGGTAGAGATTGAATAGCAACCATGGTATATTGATATAAAGACCCCGGAAATGCCATATGACGACGTCCCATTATACACTTCAAAACAAGCTTCTGTCGCAAAACACACCTCAATCTGACACCATTCTAAACCATCTCAATTGATACTTCACAGATTTATGTCACACCTAACGCCATCCCGAAACCAATAAATCCTGAATATGGGGGTGAAGATAGAATCAGGTTTATACACATTGTCTACAACTTAGCACCCATCTGGGCCTTCTTGAGGATGGGCTCCATCTTGGTAGCCTTCATGACGTCTCCACGGATCCTGAGCTTGCCGCTCATGAACAGCCTCTGCGCGTTCGCCTTGCCTGTGGTGAGCTTCGCGAAGTCGGCGTCGGAGAGGAGGAGCGTGACTATTCAGGACAGAAGGGTTAGCTTCAGGCTTGCGGACGACAACGCGGGAACGAACAGAGGAAGAGCGCGAGAGCAGCGGAGCCCAGCGGCAGGCGGCGCAGCGCGATAGCCATGCTCCCAATGGCATATCCGGCTTGCCCTCCTCGCACGCATCGTTCCTGCCTGCCGCTGCCCGCGCTCTTACTTCCTCCTCCCCTACTCCTCTCTTCTCTCGGTCCTGTGCAAGACACTGGCTGGGCAGCTACTGTACTCACCGTTGGCCTTGCCGCCCTCCGGCGCGTCGCCCTTCCCCACGCAGCCCTTCTCCTTGAGATCAATGTGCCAGCTGTCGGTGTCGCCGGCGGCGTTCTTCAGCGTGAAGGCGAAGACGGCGCCGCCTTTCTTGATCGCGTCCTTGCGGCCCGCGTCGTCGGACGACAGCGAGGCGCTGATGGCGTCGAAGGCCGCGGAGGAGGGGAAGGCGTCTGTGGTCTTGTTAGCAGCCGCGGTCGGGAAGGCTAATTGGGGGTTGCGGACCGTTCTTGAGAGACATTGTGGGTTGTGCTGGTGATGGTGCGGCGGGTGTTGGAGCTGAGGGGTGGAGATGGGGTACTGAGAGGTACTGAGAGGTGCTGAGGTAGTGTTTGTGGGGGGATTGATTCGGAGAAGCTCGGGTAGGATGCTGTAGGGGGGAGAAGGGGAGTGCAAGTATATGAGGCCTTCTTGTGTGTGGGTGCGTGCCCGTGATGACGATGCTGATCGGAAGCTGCCAGCTACAGAAATCCGGGATTCAGCATGTGAACAAACACCCCTAAGCGCCGAGGCTTTGTCCCGAATCTGGTGAAAGCTGTGGAAGTGCAGATGCGGTCGCCCAGTTCTAGTGTTTTTGCTTTAGGGAATTTTCTCGATGGAAGAAGCTCACTACTATGCAAAGAATTGAATTCATCCGAGACCGTAATTAAGGCGGTGGGACTAAAGGAATGTATTTACAGTTGTAAGTGCTGCGTTAAGCGTGATATTCGTGAGGCATGAAGTGCAAAGCATCAACCATCAAACGTGAAAGAATAACAATGTAGAAAGGAAAAAAGAGACCGCAACAAAAACCGTCGCTTCCCATCGCCAGAGGAAGCCGGCACTTGCGCCATCAAACAAGCCAATCCCAAGTCGCCGCGGGCTCATGCAAACCACCGTGACCATGATAAAAAGAACTCCGGCCTTGAACAATGCTCCCATCCCCTATTCCCCGACCCGAACCATGTCTACGCCCGTAACAATCAACAAGACGCTGAATGCCGCTTCTTCTACTTGTCCATCATACATCCCGATCCGTCATTAGCGCCAAGCAAAAACAGACGACCTCAAGAACTTTTTCATATGCTCGCTGCCGCCCCATAATTGCTCTTTGGCTTTTGCGGCCGCCTTACCCGACCTGCTCTTTGATAGCCATCGGCTCAGCGTCAACTGGCCTCGTCCTCTTGCTTCTGCTTGCTCCTCCATCAGCGGGCCAATGATGCACGGCTCGATGTTCACCGGGCTGAGGATTAACGGCACATCCATGACTTCCTCTGCGCGTCGCTTCCACTCATCTGACCCGCTCATGTGCGTGAGAGGCGCGAGTGCATCGTCCCAGTTGCCGCTGCGCAGCGTGACATCCTCAAAATTGAACTCAGCGAGGGTGCGCCGGTGCGATGAGATGAAAGTGCTGATTTGGGACGAGTCCATGATAGCATTTTCCAGCTCCATGTAGCGTAACACTGGGAACTTGAGAGGCCGCGGGCTGCAGTTTTGCGGGAGTTGAGGGTCTGCAGAGGGGCTGGATGGCTGAAGGCAAGGTTCGCGGTCCAATGAGAGAGGCGATGGACCACGTTCGCCCTTCCAACGGAAGAAGAGACGGGTAAGTGATGGGGATAGGGTGCGGAGGTAGGCATGGAGTATACGGAGGTGCTCGGTACGGCTTGGTTGGTCGAAGGGGAAACTGTCCATATGAATGGCAAGCTTCCGGATTTGCCTCCACCTTCGTACTGATTTGGGAGACGATCCAAAGCCAAGCATTGGTTGGAGATAAAGAAGGCCTGCCGGATGTATAGCAAGGAATGAGAGAGTGTTTAGTTCTCTCAATGGTGAGCGCTCGATGGCAATCCGAAGAGAGATGAGCGCATAGTCCACTGTGCTTCGTCGATACCGTTGTGAGGATTCCTGTCCAGGGCAGCTGATCTTAAGATGTGATAGTGATGGTAAGGCTGAAAAGGCACGGATAAATGCCGGAATGTTCGTAGCGGCATGGAACAATGGAGGGTATTGCTTAATTAATAGGTCGGTCATTTCCCATGACCCGTATTTAGGTTGCTTGACCTTGCCTAAGAGAGTCGGGGGGGTGTGGACTTGTGGTTCATAAAGGAATGGTCGGTCCTCGCCAGTTAAAGGGTCGATCAGAGGTGGAAGGAAAGTATCTGAGCCATGAGGCATGTTGAAAGTAAGAGTCTTCACGTGACGGCCAATTCTTTCCAGAGCAGCCATGCGCGCTGGCTTCGTGAAGGTGCTCGGCTTGAAGGTGATTGATACATCATCAAAAAGGTACGGAGCGGCCTGAGTGCCAAACTCATGGCATACTAAACGGACATTTGGCAGGTCTTCCTTGGGCACTTTGGAGAGAAGTGTGTCGCGACAAGTCTCCGACAGCCAGAACCTCAGGAAAGATGAGCTGGTGGACAGAACAAGGTTACATATCGAACTGTTAGATCGGTTTGCTGTACCAGAACAGTCAGCATTCGTTGCGCAGTCGATATTGTTGTGTTGCGCGTAGGAAATCTCACATCTGTTGTCAGCTGAGACGGGTGTCAGCGGGATTTCGCCAAACAACAGCTTTGACGAAGCCCTGGAGGCCTGACTCCCATGACTCTCCCCAGAAACGGAGCGCTTCAACGACGGGTGCGGTGGTTTATTTTTATTCATTCGTAGTAATATTCATGAGATACACAGGACAGTGTGAACATGTATTCTGATGGCAATCGCAAAAGCGGGAAGGAAGAAACCTCAGGTGCATCAGGCATCGCGACTGGCACCGAACTATTTACTGCGGGAGCGAGCAAGTGGAGATGGCAGACACGTGAGACGCAGGTATGAGTCAAAGCAGGTTGAAGGAAGCAGTGCAGTTCTGCGCTGTTTTCCTCTTCGCTGAAAACGGGCGATTAATTGAAGAGAATCACCACTATGTCGCGGTGCGCGAGCGTGTTGAACTTTTATACCGACGTGATGATTTGACCTTCTGGCCGGCGGGGTCGGTGCCTGGTTCAAGGCTTGAAACGTTTCAACGCGCTGGCCTATCGGAAGTGCAGAGAGGCCAGTAGCGGTCTGTTTTCTTTGCATTAGCGTATGCAGACTCGTCGAAACTTTTGAGCTCGGGTGGCTGGGAAGAAGCCTGAAAGACGGTGAGAGTCTGCCAAGAGCTGCAGCCCACGCGTGGGACTTCTGGATGGACGCGTTGGTTGTCGAAAACTATTCGCGGTGTTGATGTTTGTCCACAAGCTGGCGCCTCCACTCCCTCCCAAATCCTCCCTGTTTTGTGTCTTCGCGTCTTTTTTTGGCAAAGTTTCGAGCGACATTAAAACAAGCTTAAACACGATAAAGAGATAACTACCCGCGCGAGGTGGTTGAAACGAGCACCTCGCGTTTCGGAATCGCCCGTCTGCCTCATGCCATCGCGAGCCAATCGCCTGTGCCGTCTCTTAATTGAAGAGAAATGAAGAACAACCGCACGAAAAGAGGGGTGCAAGTATCGTCAATCGTGTCGCGTGAAGGCAACACGATCGCGACACCACAATGGCACCATGTCGTGACCGGACATGCAGGGAAGATACGCGGCATCGTTTCATTCTCAACACGATGCAACGAAAACTGTCCGGGAACTCTTTCTTCTGCACCCAAGATCGAAGTTTCTACATGATTTTGCAAAGCTCCTCAAAATAAAATTGGTATCAACAACCTAAGTCCTGCGTATCAGATGCTGTTCTTCTTGTGGGTTTTGAGAAACGCGGAAACATGGGAAACATCACAAGCAGCGCGCCAAACGGTCAAAGGGATCCTGCATTTAGTCAGCGCATTGCACATCCCTAGTCGAGCCCTGGGTGGCGTGAATGGATAACAACCATCGACTGCGTAGGCCAACGAAATGCGAGGCCTTCCAATCGTTTGTGTCGCGTTTCATCCCGTTGCGACAAGTGCACGCTGTCGACGAAATGCCACTATGAGTGAGAGTCCTACCAAATCACACACTCTCAAAGAGGGTGTAAATGTTTTTGGCTAAGATGCATTTGCGGATTATCCGCTACAGCCTGCTGCAAGAAGTTCTGAAATTGGGGATTTAGTACCCGTCAACGTTTAACACTCTTACGGTGGACTTCATCGTCGTTCTGGAGACCTAGGCACTCCTTGTCCTTGAACACTACTCGTTTTGGTTCGCTTTTACTAGTTCACCCTTTGGCTAGAGAGTTTGAATACCTAGAGGGACTGATGATGGTTGGAGGGGTATGAGTTGGAATTGCCGCATATATACATTTGCTAACCAGGAAAAGAAAGTGGAGAATAGCTCCACTGTAAGATACTCCATCGACTCCAAATCAAAGCTTCGTTACCACTTCTTTCCACCCCCAGCCATCTATGGTATCCCCCTCTGGTCTCTTTGTTCCGTCGCCTCGCCGATTATTATCACAACCTCCCTTATAGCTTCAACTTCTTCTCGCCTAGCTTTATTTCTCAAGCTCCTAGAAGATGATTCCGGGGACGACCATTAACCTGGTGATTTTGTCAATCAAAGACTTCCTCGACCATAGTTTGATTTTCAAGTCGAGTGGCAACTCACATCCTGCGGAATCATGCCCGAAATTCCTACGAAGCTACTTTCAGCCGCAATGAGAATAGCCGTGTTGCTGAGAAAGTAGCTATATATGAGTCGAGCGGTGATGCCAAGATCAGGGGCGTCTGAATTGTCCATAATGACCGTTACTTTCCGTGAGGCGGACCCATATACTGGATGAAACAGTAACAACCATGAGAAGCTTGTTCTATAGCTACCTACCTATATCAAAGAAAGCTTAACCGCGAGCTAGGGCAGGGATGTATATAACTGTTCTGTTAATTATATAAGTTATAATTATATATATATATAAAGGCCGTCGAAAACGGACTCTGCACCTATACGTGGTGACGGCTACGAACCTAAGTCTTTAAAGTTCAGACTCAGAGCCAACGCAGAGACGTCGCACAGCGTGCGATACGACCTAGTGGTGGTGGTTATAGGTATTGTGGGCAGTGGTGAAAAGTTTTTATATAGGATAGTAAGATCTCGAAAACAACTACTGAGTGCCCCTTACAGCAATAATAACAATATTATTCTCCTATTAAGGCACCTATACAATCCAATATAGATACGCGGCATTTAATAACATCCCCTAACCCCTAGTAAAGAGCATTAACAACCTCTTACGTTAATAAACGAGCGATTGTAAACGAGCAACGAGTAAATATACGGCCCCTCCTAACCTCTAGGGCAATCGCCCGCGGAGCATACGGTTACTTGCCATTAACTATTAAATACTACCTAGTAGCCTGGATAACACCGTACGGTTTTCCTGTCTCCTCTTAAGAAGTGGTAACCCTTAGCGAGGGCCTAGTAACTAGGGCCTAGGCATAAAAGATACTCAGGCACACACGTCCCGCTCGCCTTTTAGTATAGTAGTTTATAAATAAATCCCCCTTACGCCTTTAATAGGCCTTAGGGGGGGGGAGGCATGGCGTATATAGCAATAGGTAATAAGAGATGGTATATAGGGGGTGGTTAAAATACGGAATACAACTACAAGTGTATAGCAATCGAACGGCAAGGCCTAGCTAGGACGTAGTAAACCCTAGCTAGGATAAGCTAGAGAAGAAAGTAGTGGTTCCTAAGGAGTTCAAACATCTAAGGAGGATAGGACGTAGCCGTAGGCCCGTAGGGCCGCCGCTATGGACAAATATAGCAAACTGGGGTTTTTTATCCTACTAAGGTGGCTTATAGGGTTTTTCCTCCCCCAAACTACAGGGTTTTCTTCCTATAAATTAT
>Ga0307515_10005222_pt1 | contig 26393 bp, 17 predicted proteins | sample 17_EM_MG_FD_194513 | JGI IMG/M metagenome (GOLD analysis project Ga0307515, IMG submission 194513) | Populus trichocarpa ectomycorrhiza microbial communities from riparian zone in the Pacific Northwest, United States - 17_EM | ecosystem: Host-associated > Plants > Roots > Unclassified | place... | reverse complement strand
AGAGAAACTTCAAAAAAGTATTATGAATTGATATCAATTTCATAACAATATATTTAAAATAACCAAGAATTTTATACATATTTAATTAAAAATACATTACATTACAATAAATCAATCAAAGTTAATTAAAAATTAAAACTCCTCTTTTGCATAATTTCTAACTTTCTATTTTGAAAATACGTTGCAGAAATTTGATCCAAATTAGAAATATTTATTTTCATAATTTGTTCTTCTTTCTCAATCCTGTCCAATTATTGTTTCTCTTGACTTTGTTGAATTATCATGGCTTGTTGCTCTAACATAATTTTCCTGTCTTGTTTCTTCTAATCCTTAATTTCAACTAGAGTATCCCTGAATTGTTGTAAGAGATTTGTTACAGTTACCTCCTCAACTTAATCTTTTCCTTGTCTACGTTTAAGTCATTCCTTTGCAGCCTTCTGACCGATTGGTCTATCTTGATAAATTAATGGTTCACTATCTTCTCCTAAACTAACAGCATCAGGGGTAAATGGAGTTGATGAAGCCGGACTTGCATTGACATGACTTTTTTGTTTCTTGTTTGACCTTTGATGTTGACTTGCACACTCAAATTGTCATTTGGGTTCTTTTCTTAAGATAACCCAACAATGTTTTAGTTGAAATCGTTTGCCAACGCAAGAAGCATACATTTACCGAGCATCATTAATCTGGTAAAAAATTAAAGAAATTCAATAATGTTAAAATATGTGTTAAATAATTTAACATGAAAATGAATATTAAAATTACCCTTGATTCTTCGGTCATTTCACTTTGCTGACGATTTTCAATTTGAGTAACAAATCCAACAAATTTACCGACTTCTCTATTTATTTCTTGCTATCTACTTGAGATGCTTATTTGGGAACGATTATTCAAGTTTCCTCCATTCTCTACAAAGTAAGCATGTACGCGAGCCCAGAATTGTTTTGTTTGTTGTTCAATTTCTGTAATTGGATCCTTACTTGTATTTAACCATGCAGAGACAAGTAAACAATCTTCTTCTGGTGAGAAGTTTTCACTTCTTTGTGATTTTTTTATTGTATGGACATTTAAATTCGAGTATGTTAAGTCATTAATTAATTGATTAGAATCACTTGGTTGAGAGAGAATATCTTCTGACTCGCTCATAAGAAAGTTGGTAAAAGAGCTTGGAAAATTTGAATCCATCTACATTAAAAAAAAAAAAACTCAAGTTAAAACCTTATAAAAGGGTGTAAAGGAAGCTCACATTCATTGTCTAGCAATTTTGTAGTTTCCATACATGTGAATTAATAATAAAAATTGTCTTCTACTTGTTCTAACATTAATCTAATCATACAATTAATCTAATAACTTGGTTTAGTTGTATTTTTAACAAGACAAAATATTATTGACCTCAAATTAAAATAGACAATCAAAAATAAATTTAAGATATGTCACTCCATGTTTTTATCAATATCAGCTACCATTATTACTTCCTTTCAATTTTGTCAAAGATAACAATATAAATAAAAATTGTCTTCCTTAACCCATATAAAAAACATAAAATAACAAAGAAATAAAAATCATTACAAATAGCAAATAAAAATCAAGAGATGCAAAAAAAAAAGTTTTTAAGCAAACATACCTTTTGATTTCAGCTAATTAACACAATCGATGTTATTAATTAACCGGAGAATAATTGATTCTTGTTTTTCTAAATTAGAGAGAAGGTGAAATTTGCATGTAAGTTTTTTTCCTTCTGTTTTGCTTAAATGTTGTTTTCTTCCTTATGTTCGTTCTGCTTTTAAATGAAAAAAATTAATGTTGGCCAACGAATACAAAATAAAGACGTTGGCCAACAGATATAAATCAACAGAGAAAAAATGGTAGCCAGTAGTGTTATTTACATTTGTCTTTTGCTACAAAGAAATGTAGAAATAGCATTTACTGTGTTCAACAACTATTTTAACTGTCAATTTAGCTGACCGGTTGGAGTGGACAGAAACAAATAAAAAAGCTAAAAGTACAATATTTTTCTTTTGCCTATTCTTTTACCTTCCCGGTTGGAGATGCTCTTAAATGATTCTTTTATCTTTTTATAAATGTTTTTTTTGTTATTATTAGGTCAGCAAAAGAACAATTAAGTTTTTTCATAAAAAAATAAAAAGTAGATGATGCATGTGTGGGCAACGCCAACAAGTGAAAGACATTGGTTCCTTTTAAGTGATGTGTGTTAGTGTTGGGTGGTCGGTTTGTCGTCGATGAGCTTTTTTTCCCTTTCTATCCTCTCTCATTCCTAAAAAAATAATTTGGTTCTCTTTGTAAATTTAGTTCTTATTCTTTTTATTTTTAATTTTTATCCTTGATTTTTTTAAAATATTTTATTTGTTTTTAATTTTATTTTTTAATCTTAATTTTTCATATATTATATTTTCTAATTTAGTTATAATTTTTTTTATTTCTATTTTTTTGTTTTTTTATAAAAATTTATTTGATCACTTAATAAAATGTTTATATGAATATTGTCCGCAACATCTCGCTCTTATACAGTCCCATCTCCACAGTAAAACATCTCTTTTACAATCTTCTTTATATAGGAAATAAAGCATGCGAATGAATACTGTGAGGGTCCGACACAGATAAAAAAGATTTGTGTCTGCTTAACTGTTGATACGAACATCGAAGCTATTATTTTAATCATTTGATAACATCTCCGTAGCTGACTTGATTAACACGTGGCGAGTGTCGCAGGTTTGAGAGCACTGGCGGCCAATCTTTTCTGTTACGTGACAAATGATATGTGATCTGTGTTTTTTAAAGCGAAACAATAATTTAAAGTGTTTTTTATTATATTAACGGTGGTGATTTTTTTTATTTAGAAATATATTAAAATATTTTTTTTATTTTTTAAAATGTATTTTTAATATTATTATATTAAAAAAATTGAAAATAATTTTTTTTTAATTTAAAATACACGTTCCCAAACGGGGAAAAATTATAAAATGCAGGTTACACTGCAAATTCAAACAGCCTTGAAGTCTACGAAACGATAAGCACGAGATACACTAATAGACTTAACTTTCATATTTGTTGTTTTCTGCAAGGGGCCTGTGAAAATTATAATGTATTCATATTTGTTTTTTAATATTAATGAATTATATTTTCTGAAAAAACAAAAATATAAAGTTGTAAATAATAAAAAAAAAACTGACAGCGACATTGGAAATATTAAAAATATGTGTTTGGTATTGTGGTAACTTTTGTGATTATGGTTTGAAAAAAATTATTTTTTAAAAAGTACTTTTAGTTGAGGTTGGTTTGATATTTATGTATATTTGGTTAAAACTGTAGTTGAAATTGAGGTTGATCAAAATATAATTTAATATATTTAGTTATATAAGAATGCTTTTGAAATTAAAGTTATAAAATAATTTTAAAAAATATATATTAATATTAATGGTTTTTAATTTAATTATTGTAGATTTAACTATTGCTATTACATCATGAAATAAATAATACTTTACATATAATATTTTGTATTGTTCAATTAAACTATCTACAATTCCATCACGTATGAAATACATTCGACAAGGACTACAGTTTTCTTGGTTTTTTAAGCGCGCAACAACATCAGGTAAAATATAATCAGGAACAAAATTGAGATTGCGATCAAATTGTGCAAATGCTACTTCATCAATAAAACACAATTAAAAATTAAAAATAAAATAAATTTTTTTTACTGGGTCGGACCCGGTTCAATGCATTTAGCTTTGGACCGGATCCGGTCCAGCCGGAACAGTAGAGACATGCACAACTGTTCACGTGAACAGTGGAGTCACTCTCAACTGTTGAAAGCAATATTGTGCTGCTTTCAATGATCCTATATTTTTAATGTATATATTGATGGGGCTAATGCACAATGAATTAAGTTTTCAGCCGTTACCAAACATTTGTTTTTATAATTGGGTTTAAACATAGAAGCAACCGTGAAAACAAACAGTATCATTGGAATGGAGGGTGCGGTTTCTCATGATATGGTTACAATTATCCTGTATAGTAAAAAACCAACAACACTGCCAAACGAGACAGTAAAATAAATAAATAAATAAATCATAAATTGAATTGATTATATGCATCTAAAAAAAATGAAAAATACTACACCAACTCTTTGATTACAAGACATACAAAACCCAAACACTTAAAACTTGGCCCAAGTAAGCCATCAAAGAAGAAGGGGGAACAAAATGAAGTAATAAATCAAGAAAGATTAAATCCCCAAAACTTGGAGACTAAAGAATACGGTTAGCCCCTCAATCCCCTCCGTCATCTTCTTCTTCGGTGAACATGAAATGAGGCCCTAGTTAGCTACAGCAATTGGGGTCCTTGGACTGGGAATTCCCATGTATGCAAGCCTAGGTGAGACCCTGACCTTAGGGCTAGGGCGTGGAGAAGGGACCGGACCATAGTTAGCCAGATGCCCAGGAGCCACACGAGGCGACAGGTTGACCTGTTCAAGTGCTCTCGATTGTAGTCCTTTGGGATAGTCCCGCACACACCCAATCCGGGCCCCAGTCCCAGTGGTCCAATTGCATGACAATCGTTCGGTCAAGTCAAACACAGTAGCCGGCGGATTGGAACTGTTAGTGATGGTGTTGTCTGCTAGATCAACGGTTATGATGGCGGCAGCGTCTAGATGATCGGTTGCATTTGCATCGTTCAACTGTGAGACATCAGCGGGGCCCGACATAGACTCTGGTTTCTGTTCCTCTTCAGTCGCCTTTATTGAAGGACTGTCGTCATCAATTGCACACCTCTGTTTACAAAATGATAAGAGGGAACAACACCACTCATCAGCTATTCTGTACTGAAACTAATTTCAAAGCACAAATTAGACATGTTCAACCAAATATACAGGAACATGTGCCGCATATGTAAGATAGCTGTGTCTAATGTTGTGGACAAATATACAGGAACATCAGCATACCTTAACGTTGGTAAGATCGACATGGTTTTCCTGGAGAAAGCTTATGAATTCCTTGAAGTTTTCTTCTGTTGGGTGGTAATGTCCACTGTATGGCCATATAGCCTGCGTAACATTAGAGACGAGCTTGTTCAGGTCCTTGACGAATTAATTAAAGTAGTGCCGGAGACTGGAGATACAAATTAAATCAACAAGCGTGTGTACGAGCATGGTAATAATGAAAATTTACCTCAAGAATCCCATCGTGTGCAACCAATCTTCCAGCGGCTGTTGTCGCGCCGCCGGCGAGAAAACTAGAGTGTTGAAACCTACCCTTTTTCTTTTGCCCTACATACAAGGCCCTCGCCGTGCTAAGCACAAATATCCACTTGGAACCTTCATGTGTATCCACTGGCATTCCGCTTTTCTTGTAAACAAGCTTCCCATTTTCAACTATTACTTCATACGCTTGCCTTTCTTTCTGGAACATAAGAACATCAGATTAATGAATCTTGTGTGCTGAAGATTAGTATGGAATTGTCATGTAGCTTACCGGTCCAAGATATTTGATGCATTGAAGGAGTAGAGTGGGCCTGGGACATTTATCTAGATTTACTTCTTTGCCGTCTCCAACATCCAACCTTCATTTCATTGCACAGGACATTGTCAGTCAAAAAGGAAGAAAGAGGGCTGAAATGTAGTTGTGTGATATTAGTTATCCCATTGCAGAAAGGACTTTCTGAAAGCCACAATATTCGTTGTTTCGAATTCTGTTAATCTTATATCGAACTTCCAAGTATCAATTTTACCAGACAGCAGTTTGAGAAAGTACTTACCAGTAGAAAAAAGGTTGGCTGCTCTCGCTTTTGAACCAGACATCATAGTAAAAGTGCAGATTATGACCATATCGATGGCGTGTATCAATCTATTATCCATAACAAAAAGCAGAGTAAATTTGCGTTAGACCACTGTTATCATGTTGCAAAAGAAATGCCCAAGCTTCTGCTTAATGTTGATAGGAATGGTTTCCAATTAAGCCCACTTGGCATTGTTACAGTTTCACATTGAACTGTTGAAAACAACTTACAGCTTCAAGCCAATGTTGCAGGGCTAGCTTCTGAGCTTTCTCATCCTTTGATAAACCTTTTCCCACCTGCAATGAGAGATCACTTCCTTAAATATCCACTTGATTGTCGGAAGAAAGAAACGAAATGTTTCAGTTTCTCTATGGAAATATAAAACATTAATCTGTTGAAACTAGAAATGGTAAGAAGGTACCTTGGCAGCCCTTGTTCTCGCCCTAGCCCACCTTGAAACAGCAGTTTCTGGTTTCTCATCATTAAAGAATGACACAGAACTCCGCTCAAGAGCAGCAAAATCCAAGGCCTTCCACCTGCAATGTATCAAACAAACCAATTACAACCATCCACCAAAAACAAGAAACATCAAGATTTAAGCAATTTCTTGGCAATTGCAGATTATCCAAGGACTAACCAGAGCTCCTCAACCACAACCGCACAATCTGCAAGATTTCTTCTAGTCCGGTAGCTCTTATAAACCTTCTGAACTTTAACTGCAGCAGCTTCAAGCTCCCTTACTGGTCTCGGTGAAAAATAAAATTCAGGCACTTGTTTCTGCAGCAATCCATCTCTTCCATTGAAACTATTTAAACCCAATTCCCCCTTGTCTTGAACTAGATAACTCTTGAATGACAAAGATTGCTCCAGCGATACTGTTACAGGTGCACAGTACTTCAACTTTCTTGAATTCTTAATGTTATTCGTATTAGACTTTATCGGCTTGGTCGTGGTTTCTGTATTTATTAGCTTAAAGCTATGTGATCTCGAAGTTACACCATCATGTTTAGGGCTCAAACACATGTCGTAGGCCAAAGCAAACATGCTGTGCCTTACAATCTCTTTCCAGGCTGAGGATAACAAGGAAAGCGATAAACCCATACACTGTCAGACACCAATGGATGCACTTTGCTTTTATGATCGAAGGCAATCTGGGACCTGATCAAAGTTATTCAGAAAAGTGTTTCTGAATATAAAATTGAAATAAATTGAAAATATTTGATCTTTTAGATCGCTACTTGTTCTCTTTCTGAAGGCTGCATAAAATGGGACACTTCACAGAATCAAACATTCACAGTCATATATATACTCGATCCCATCTAATTTTTTTTTTTAAAAAAAGCAAAGACATATCATCAAATCTCACTAATATTTTAATAAAGTAAAGTGGAGGCTATCATGATCTGTGAGGCTGCGACTGCAGGATATTATGTGTGACATTCTTGACCCCCCCGTGCTCTTACGTCATATATAAATAAATTCAGTAGAAGCAAGCTTCAGAAGTTACAGCAGTCGTCGAATTCTCCGAAGAAAATCAAGAAGAGATTAAAGGGGTTTGAATAGAAATATCAATAACGTGGTAGAAATATCATTCATTCATTCAAATTCAAAGCTAGTTACTATTTTAATCTCGAAGTTCAAGTCAACAACCACGTGTGCTTTGATGAATTCAAAGCTTGACGTTTTTCATTCCTCTTTTGGTTTCTGCACATCATTATATATATAGCTAGAGGCTCCTGTTCTTCTTCACCTTACCCTTTGTGCTCATCTGGGACTTTTACACGAACATGATCACCATCACGTATGAAAGTTTGAAAAAACAAACAGAAAGGGAGACAAGCTTTTGGTAATGGCTACAATATGCTTGGTCAAACATGGAAAGCTCAAGTTTGCAATGTTTTTCGTTCAAAAAACACGACATTGCTATTATAAATATATTCACACTAGGATTCTTATTTTTTTTGCGCTCTTTTTATTGGACAGTCAACAAGCTTTTGGTAATGGCTTCGGTCATACACGTTCTTGTATAATTTTATTAGTGCTGCTGCTATTATAAATTGCTACAAATACTGTTGTTTTTTATAGAAATAAAAAAATATATAATTTGAATGGAAAATCTTTCAAATGATGAAAAACTTTAATTGAGAATTTTTTATATTTTAAAAATAATAAGAAATTATTTGATAGTAATATTAAGACTACCTATATATACAGTGTATGATATTTTTGAGGTTTATAACCTTAGAGGGTTTTTTTTTTTTTTTTTTTACATTTTACATTTTTATCCACGAATTAGTTTTTCACTGGTTATAATTATATTATAAAATATACTTTTCATGTTCCTCTACTCACAAACGCAATATGGACATCACTGTAAGGGAATCGTGGTAAAAGTTCACTTTGGCCTCTAGAGTTTTCATTTTTTCAATCTAGACCCTAGAGTTTTATGATTTTATGAATATACTGTCATTATGTTTCAATCCTTATATTATGAGATATTAGAGAGAAAGTCGTAGAGAAACGAAGAGGAGAGAGAGAGAATTTGCTCGACCACATTTTGACCATAAAAAAGATCAATATCGGTGTCAATAAGTTCGTCTTTGATATGGAAGTTCAATGATAGTAGTTTTTCCCATTAACCATGCTAGATAAAGTCCTTAAAAGGTTTTAGGATTGAATTTTGATTTTTGATTTTTGATTTTTGATTTTTAGGGTGAACTGGAATGGATAATTTAGGTTTCAAGTATTGTTTTAGGCCCCATTTGTTTGCTGGAAAGTAGTTTTCTTTTGGAAAGTGAATTCTGGAAAAGTGAATTATTTTCCGATGTTTGGTAGTGTAATGAAAAATAAGCTGGAAAACACTTTCCAGTATTTGGTTATGTCATAGAAAATAAGCTGGAAAATGAGCTAATGTTTTATTTTTTTCAAGTTTATTAAAATAATGAGGAACAAATCTTACAAATTAAAAAAGTTGAATGAGAATGAAATTGAAAAAAAATATAATTTCATAAATTATCTAAAATAAAATAAATAATAATCAAAATAATAGAGATCAAATCTAAAAAATAAAAAAATTAAAAGATGAAGAAATTAAAATAATAATAATAATTAACATTTCATAAATTATTTCAAATAAAATAAGCAACAATCAAAAGAATGAGGACCAAATTTGATAGATAAAAAATTTCAATTAAAAAATGATAAGGGAAAAGCAAATAATAATTATAAAAATAAGGATCAGAATTAATAGAAAAATTAAATTCTAAGGGATAAAATTGAAAAAAAAATATTCAAAACAAAATATATATATATATATATAGCAATCAAAAGTTTGAGGACTAAATTTGATATAATCAACAAATAATATGACATTTTTAAATTTTTCACAACTTCCAGAAAGTGTTCTCCGCCCAAAATAAAAGGAAAACATTATCCTGGAAACCAAGTCAAATTTTTCTTTGACTGGAAAGTGTTTTCCATTGACCGGAAAGTGTTTTCTGTTGACCGGAGAATTTGCTCGACCACATTTTGGCCATAAAAAAGATCAATATCAGTGTAAATGAGTTTGTCTTTGATATGGAAGCTCAATGATAGTAGTTTTTCTCATTAACCATGCCATATAAAGTCCCTAAAAGGTTTTAGGATTGCATTTTGATTTTTGATTTTTAGGGTGAATTGGAATGGATAATTTAGGTTTCAAGTATTGTTTTAGAGATATTTACTAGTCAAAATAGGCTGAAAAAAGAGCTTAGAGGGTTAAGAAATTAGGACTTGTTCTTTTCGTCACTACAAGAGATAGTTGAAAAATTATTTCAATAGACAACACATTATTTACTGTAATTTTAATATTGAGTGGATGATGCATAGTCCACTCATTATAACAAAAAAGGTGTTAGGCATGTGGGCTTGGTTCAAGTCTAGATATGCCTAGGGCTTATTTAGAGGCTGAGCGTGCGAGTTTAGTTTTCTAGGCCAAAAAACTTTTTTAGTTTTAAAAAAATTATTTTTTATATTAATGATTACCATACTATTTAAAATCAAATTATGATATATTTTTTTATTTAAATAAGATTAGAGCTTTTATTGTTATATTTGTTATGAATGTTTTAATAATTATATATAGGCTTACTATGAAATATATATAAACAAACGAATGTGCATTGTATGCTAGCCCAAAGATCTTTAATCACTCATGGCTTATTTGTTTTGATAATAAAAAAAATTAATAAATTTATTATACTTGTCCAAGTATTTAATATTGTAGAAATTTCTACACATCATTAACTAAAAAGATAAAACATGTGGGGTTTTTACTATAATCATTTTCACTACACATTCTCTCACAAATCACAATGAATTGGAATAGTCAATTTTTTAAAAAAATTAATTTGGTCTTTAAACTTTTTTTTTCATAATTGAGCCTTTTAAGCCTAAATTTGTACTCAAATGCATATTTTTTTTGGAGGAAGGGTTGGATTAAAAATAAGAGGATTAAAGTGAGGGGGGTAATATAGGTGGTGTCTATGAATTTCATACAAGAAGTTTAATATAGTCCCTAATTTTTTGGCATATAGGTGATCGGTCCCTTTACTTTTCACAAATTCAATTTTGGTACCAAAGTTCATTTATCTTATTTTTCAGTTTTTTTCTGTTAGAGGAAAAAAAAAAGTTCGTCATATTCTAGCTTAAAGAGAGAAAATCACCGTTTATACTTATTTTGACCACCAAAATAGTTGAAATTGGTGTCAATGAGTTATATTTGGTGAGGGGAGTCTTATAGAGGTTGTTTTAAGCACCTATTTTACCTAAAAACATATCTAAGTCGAGGAAGAGAAAATTTATTCGGTTTGGTTTTGTGATTTGAGTTATTTTTTTGGCTTTAATAGGTTGCTAAATTGGTTTCTACATGTCCTAGGATTTATTTTCAGGTGTTTTCGGCTTTAAATGGGTTGGGAAATGGGTTTGGTCAGTTAAAAACCCATAACCCTCATTTTTCGGCCACCACAGTAATGGATGAAATCTGGGCTGGGAGATGACGTTGATGGGTGATGTGTTGTCTTCATATTTTAAATAAAATAAATAAAAAGGGGCGATGTACCCCTATAAATAAGAAAAAAATACAAGACCACGTGTACGGGCCTCGGCTGAAAGGCCCACATGCCTGGGTTATTCCTTTTAGAGGCCTAGTGCATTAGGCCATAGGCCAACATTGTTAGGCTTTTTTGGCCTTTTTTTTTAAATACATAAAAAAATTTAACCCGATTAGTGCCATAAAACGGATCGCAAGTTTGACAAGTTAAGTCATAATATCCAGTCAATTGTTTTTTTTTAATGCACTTTTAATACCTCAAATTATTATTTTTAAAATGCAATTTCATTCTTTATTATTGATTATCTATTTTTTTAATTAACTTAAAATAAAAAAAATGATGTTTTATCCTTTGTTATCAACGATTTGCTTTCGCCATCTCAGTCACATGTCTGTCATGTATTTGTTTTCTTTTTCAAAAATATATCATTAGAAAATATCATATTTGCTTTATTATTATGTAAATCTATTAAATAAAAGATAATCTTTGAAATAAAAAATTTAATGAATTCAATGACGTATATAACTTGCTTCAAAAGTTTGGTTGGTGAACTCAAGTTCTCTTGGGTTTTTCTAAAAAAAACAATGAATTCAATGAAGTACATAACTTGCTTCAAAAGTTTGGTTGGTGAACTCAAGTTCTCTTGGGTTTTTCTCAAAAAACAAATTGGGTTTTTTTTTCTTATCAATTTTATCCTTCAACATTGAACTAATTTGAGATTAGGTTCTAATTTTTTTTATTTCAAGATTATCCTCGTAACTTTCGCATGTTAACCCGGAATAACCTTAATTGATCCAATGTGTTTCCTTCTCAATGTTAGATAAAAATATCATCTAATATACAACTATTTTTAAATTTATGAATAAAATATTTTCATTTATTTTAAATACATGTTACCAATACCTAGATTTTTCTTTTCATTTGGTCTTTTTTTTTTGTAGGGCGGGATAATGGGCTGGCCTAAATGTCATTTTGGTCTTAATGGGTTTCATTTTATAAGGATAGGTTTTTTGTTCTTCTCCTTGCTAGAGGAAGTAGATCTAACCACGGGAATTATTTTGGCTTTGGATATATTTCGATTGGTTGAGATGCTTTTTAGTGGCCATAAACAGATTTATCAAGGTGTTTACAATGTGTTATGTGTACTTTGAGTCAAGAATGAGTTTTAAATTGAAAAAAGTTGATTCCTTGATTTTCCAACAAACTGTAGAAAATAGGTGATGCGTTGTCTGTTGTCTTTTTTAAATGGCCTATCCCTTTAAGAAATTAAAAAAAAAAAGCACATGTGCGCTAGTTGGGCTGTTTTTTTATGCCCAGGTCCACGAGGTTGGGCTCGCCCTTTTTTTTTCCTATTTTATATTTGGTTTAAGAAAACTGATAAAACAAATCATTGAACCCTGAATCCATTATCCGGTAGCAATTTAAGGGGTTAATATGTGGCATCCAGGGTATTTTTTTTTTGTTTAATGCTTTTTGTCCCTTAATTAAAAAAATACAATTTCACCCTTTGTTATTGATGATGCATTTTTTTATTTAACTCGAACCTAAAAGAATGCAATTTCACATTTTGTTTTCAATTATTTACCTTCGCTATTTTAGACCCATGTGCCTATCATGATTGTTTTTACTTTTAAACAAATATATTGTTTCACACATAAAAAAAATCATGTTCTTTATTGTCGTGTGATTAAATGAAAAATAATATTTGGGATAAAAAATTTATTGAATCTGGTAATGTGTATAACATTCATTGTGAGTTTGCTTGGTTGACTCGAGTTTATTCTTTTTTTTTATCAGATGTTTTTTCAATTGATTTCATCATTCAACAGTGAATTAATTAAAGATTGAGCTTTCCAAATTTTTTTCTCAAGATTATCCTCGTAAGTTTCACAGGTTTACCCAAGTTAACCAAAATGGATCAAATGTTTTTTCATCTCAATATTAGATCATAATATCATTTAATTCATGGTTTAAATCAAAAAAATTTAGAAGACACATTATCAATGCCTAGATATCTTCTTGTTTTTTTTTGCTCAAAACTCTAATATGAAATGCAACGTAGCTCATGATAATAGGCTGGTTTGGATGTTATATAGGCTCCTTGAATGTTATATGAACTTGAAGATGCCTAAGTTCAATATATATAATCAAGTCTTTATAAGTATTAATTTGGCATCACAAAAATGATTTTCATCATAAAATATTTTATTGCTGAATTTCCATCCAAATATATTTTAAGTGCATAAAAAATTATATAGTGAAAAATACCTCATGAAAAATTATTTCATCCTATATTTTGATACTTTCTATTAAATGAAAAGCATAATCTTTAGTATGTGCCCTTGTCCTCTAAAATATTTTTAATGTCCACTTGTTGTTAAAAAACTATCTATTTTTAGTTAAGTGGCAATGTTGTAATTTTTAAAAAATGGACTAAACACTCAAGAACTATTTATACCTAAGATTTTAACTTACCTTTTTAGCATGCTTTTTCCAAAAACTCCTTTTCTTTCAAAAACAAGTCTTAGCAGTTTCTCTCTAATTAGAGAACACAAAAAAAAAAATTATCATTTTTCTTTGTGTGTGTAACGGTTATAATGGGTTTTTCACTATAAATACCCAATTGATTTCATGTAAGAACTCTTGCATACTCCTAATCTTGTACAATCTTATATACAAGATGCTTTGAATTTCTTTTATTCTAAAAAACTTTAATTCATCTTCGTATTCTCTTATAAAACTTTGAATCCTACATTGCATCAAATCTATCTTTCACATTTGTGAGTTAGGTTAGATTCCTATAAAGACTTGAGCTAAATCTTTGCAATCTTTTCTTGAGTAAGGTGTGATTATTCTCTTGTGAGAGATAAACCATTTGTGAAAATGTAAGTGTCACTTGAAACTACTTAGGTAATTATTTGGTTGTGAGCTAAAAAGAGGCTCTAATCTTTTCCTTGAAAAGATTGTTAAGTTAGGTCTGATCATTATCCCGTAAATGGATTGGGTTTAAATCTTGAATCAATAAAAAGATTATTGTGAAAGATTTGATTCTAAACCCGTAAAGGAATTGGGTTTAAATCTTGAATCTATAAAAAGATTGTGTAATCTGAAAGATTTGATTCTCTTGTGCTTTGATTAATTATTCTTGTTGTTGTTGCTTAATTTGTGAAAGACATGGAAAAAAAAAGGCCTAAAAAAGGGTGAATTATGGCTTTATTCAAAATTATATCACTTTAAATATCAATCTTTAATTACTTCAAGAATGTTTAAATAGACAAACAATATTTAGGAATAATTTCGTCTCTTCAAATTTGGCAACAATAATACACAATCAATCAATGTACAAGTAAATTGAGATATATTCCAATATTTTTTTCAGGCTCAATATTAAACCCAATTTCTTTACGGGTTAAGGATCAAACCTATCACCTAATCTTTTTACTAGCTTAAGACTAGAAAATCTTACACATAATCTTTTTCAAGACTCAAGATTGTAAACCTCTTTTTGGCTCACAACCAAATAATATACTAAAATAGTTCAAGTGTCACTTATACTTTCACAACTTGATTTCTCTCACAAGAGAACGATTACTCCTTATAAGAAGAGAAGATTACAATAAGAATAAGCTCGAGTCTTTGTAAAAATGTAATCTAACTCAAGGATGTGAAAATTAGAATTGATGCACTTATTTTTTTTTTTATAATAGGCCAAGTGCACTAGCCTACTCAGGCCTAGACGTCGGGCTTCTTTTCAGCCTTTTTTCTTTTTATTTTTATTTTTATTTTAATTATGATTTATTAAAATCAATTAATTAAAATTTTATTTTGAATGTTATTTTTTTAAATGCAATTCAAATTTTAGTTTGATTTTTTATAAGATTGTAATATTTCTTATAACTAAATGTTATAAGAGTAGTAGATAGGTATCCCGCGCTACGCTACGTGCCGAGCCAAATTCTTTCCATCGTAAAAAAAGGATGCTAAGGAGAAGCAAGAGTTCTTAAAGAAGTAAAAAAATCGAGACTTGGATTATTAATTTGACTGGGTTTAATAAACTAGCTTAATTTTAATAATATGAATAAAAAATGCAACGACAATAGTGAAACTAAAAAAAGGTAAAAAATAATAATTTGAGCCCATCAGGGTTAGCATGTTGAATCCGCGACATGGTTGTGAATTGTGATGTCAGGGTAACCTCGTCGAAAGAAAATTGAAGAAACCAATGAAGCTCAATTATTAAATAACCTAATGTTGAAGAGAAAAACCGAAAAAAAATCAATTTAAGAAAAAACTAAAAATTAAAGATCTATTACAGCCTAGGTAATGTCGTTGACCTCGCGACGTAAACATAAGACTGAGATAACCCCATTGAGAGGAAAGTGAAAAACAAAAAGCTTGAAGATCAATTCCTAATAAATTAAATGTTGAAGGATGAGATTGAAAAAAATAATAATAAAGAACATAAAAAAGACCAAACTCAACCCGTGTTAATATTATAAACTTGTAACCCTAATCCTGAGCCCAGAACTACTCCATAGAAGGCTAACATGAAAAAATAATGAAACAAAATTCTCAATCACAAGATAACAAGGAATTAAATGGAAAAGAAGAAAAGAAAAAAAAGGATGAAAATATAAATAAAAAGAAAGAGGATCAAATTTGATATAAAAATAAATAAAAATCAAATGTTGAGGAATGAAATTAAAAACAAAATTCAATTAGAAAAAGGATAAAAATGAAATAAATAGAAATTAAAAAAATAAAGATTAAATTTGATATAAGAATCAAATGAAATCAAATGATGAGGGACATAATTAAAGAGAAAAACTAATTTATAAAAGACAAAAAAAAAAGTAACAACCAAAAGAATGAGAACCAAATTGTATATAAAAAACAAATAAAATGAATTTTTTGTATTTTACCAAGAAGAAGAAAGAGAAAAGGGGGAGGATAAAAAAAGTCGATCGGAGCCACACCGTCGGTCCTCCGTCGGAACGCACCCCACCATTGGTAAGATCTCAGTGCGCCGCTCCTAACACCATCATGGAAAGCGATGTTTGACCGATGGATGAGCCCGCATGTGCTACTTGAAAGGCGTGGGCTCCTCCAACTCCTTGGCGCGTGACTTTTTCCTTTAAAATATAATTTATATATGTTAAAATACCTAATTGCTCTTGAGTCTATTTGATAATTACAAAAAAAAAAACATAATGAAATGACTAAAATATCCCAGGATGCAAGTTTATGAAAATAAAATCTCAAAGGTAGTTAAGTATTATAATGTGCAAAAAAAAAGAAAAAGTCAAAAAAGCCCTTTAGCACCTAGTTATTTTTTTAACTTATTTTAAGGGTAAATAGTAATTTCAATAAGCAACAAAAATGTGAAGAGACAGATGTACCCCCATTCAATTTGATAATAACAATTGAACCTTGTGAAAAGATCATTTTACCCCCCAATTTATGCTTCCGTGGCTTGTACCATGGAGGGCAAAAACATCATTATACTGTAGCAATCTACAGTGCAATGAGTCTTGCTTTACAATGTTTTACTGATGACCCTTAGTTTTTTATAATAAAAAAATAAAAAAAGAATCCAGAACAAAATATATAGCATTTAAAAGATTAAGGATTAAATTTGATATAATCAACAAATAACATAATATTTTTGAATTTTTTACAATTTTCTGAAAGTGTATTCCATCCAAAATAAAAGGAAAATATTTTTCTTGAAACCAAGTTAAATTTTTCTATGTCTGAAAATTGTTTTTCATTAACCAATATTTCTAATGGTAAACAAACATGAAAAATTTTAAAAAATAGTTTTCAATAAACTATTTTTCATGAAACAAATACGGCCTTAAGCACATAAAAAAAACCATCAAAACATAACTTGAAATGATGGAATAAAAAAGAAATAAAGTCAAGTGATCTAATGAGAAACATTGTAAAATACAAAGACAAAAATAAAATAAGATAAAAGTGCACATTGAATGAACAAAGTTTGTATGAGTGAGGTGAATAGTACTTTTTTGAATAGTAAAAAGATATTAGTTTAGTTTTGTTTATTAATTATTAATTATTAATTATAATATTATAATCATGATATTTAGATTATAATTACATTGCAACATGTATGTTTATGTGTATACTTGTTTAAATAAAAAAACAAAATTTCAAATTTAGATACTGAGAGTTTTAAAGTTGAATGGTAAATTTGTTCATAAATTCTTAAGAAATTTTTTATTTTAAATCAAATACAAATATTAATTTTCAACAATCACATTGCAAGAAAATATATAAGAATGATTTATATCAAATGCCACCTAAATTTTTTAAAAAGGGAAGTTTTTTTTTTATTAGATAAATAAACACTTTAATTGAGAAAGATAACTCATTTGTACGGGGACATAGTTGAGAATTGGTGCATAGAATGTTCATCTAATTGATAAAAAAAAAAATCTCAAATACTCAAATTTTAGATAAAATTAGATAAATAAACACTTCAATTTGTGTCAAACAGAAAGAACACAACAAAATTTGTGCTTTCAAGCCTCTAGTATTTTCATTTTGTTTTGCTAAACAATATCAATCAATTTTACCACTTTTTTTAAGATTAGAACTACTCTAGCTCTTATTCAAATAAAGACTTACATTATGTACCAAATATAGCTAGAGGGATTCGTTTCAAACTCTAGGGACTGATTTGACATCAAGGTTAAAAAGGAAGAACTGATTTGTAGTCAACATTTGTTATTTTAAATTTAAGTTAAAATAGTTGGTAAGGTTTTTTTAATTGGTACATAAGTATAGCAATGAGGGTCCTAAGCTTTAAATACTAGTGTTAATAATAATATAAAAAAACTCAAACTAGTAAGTTTATAATATAATGGAAATTAATGCAACATGGTTTATCAGTATTTTTTAAAAAATAATTTTGGCTGGTCAAAGCCTATTTTAATAATGGTCATATTCTTAGAAGGGTCTGCAAATAAGTTTGGGCTCAAGCCATATGCGTGGGCATAGTTGTCATACACCAGTCTATTACCCTGCATGCTAAGCATCGGGCTTGGCTCCTCTTGGGCCTATACTGCGCACCCAGGCCTAGGCATCGAACACGTAGCCTGATGCCCTGAGTGCAAGGCCTAGCGCCCCTTGGACCATGTGTTGTGCTTTGGGTGCATTCTCGCCATTGTTTGGGCCTAGTCTTGGGGCCAAGGCTGAACACCTGACTCTTTGAGATTTTTTTACTTAGCACGTGATTTTTAGCCTGAATCCAAAATGCTAAGGGACTTACTCGACAAGTTTATACTTAGTTATACTCCTAGATGTATAAAAGTCTCTTATGGTCTACTACATTTATCCTTCATTAATGCATGTATAAGAAATATTTATCATTCATAAATGCAAATATAAAGAATATTTATTTCTTATTAATATTACTAGGACGAAATAGTTTTTCAACCTCTTTATTCAAGAAAAATGACAATACTCAAGAGGTATAAGTATTGCTTAAACCACTCATATAAAAAGTTCATAATTTTTTCATTTTCAATATATATATATATAAAAAACATCATTTTCTCTTGTAGAGCATTTTTTACATACCAAAACAAGAACAAACAACCTTGTTTTTAGTATTTAATGATTTTTTTGCATATTTATTACATAATCTTTCTATAAAAATACTAATTTAAATATTTGAAAGTCTTTAAATAAATAAAAAATGATTGTTTTGCTCCTAAATCAAGTCACCACCTCTCTTAGCATAGAGAATGAATCATAAAGCAAAAACACTTACCACAGGTACGCCCTGTCCCTAGGTTGCAATCAGATAATAAATAACTTGAGCAGCATTCTTATCCATGTAATCTTTGGTTCAGTCCATTATTAGTGGCATTGGAATTCATCACGATAAAAAGAAGAAGAAGAAGAAGAAGATGGTGTTATTATTATTATTATTATTATTATTATTCTCAGACCAATATGACATTATGTGGCATGTTTCCTAATTTTAATTAAAAATAACACTTTGTTTATGTTTTTTTACAAAGACTACAAAAGAAAACGAAAGACTATCTAAATGTCTGTGAATTTCTTTTCTAAAATTACAAATTAAATAAAAGGATTTTTATCCTCTTGGAAGTTAGAATTACATTATATACGTTATAAATTTTCTAAATAAGTCACTCAATAATTCATGACACTACAGAGAGAGAGAGGGGGGGGGGAGATTTAATTCATTTGGATATGTTAATTGTTTTTTAGTGCTGATATTTATTTACTTTTAAAATAAGTTTTAATATTATATATAAAATTTTAAAAAATTAATTTTAAAAAAGATTTAAAAAATACTAAAGTCACCCCATGCTAATCTTTAAAATTCATGATCCAGGTCATAAGGCCGTGAGTAACCCCTTAGAAACCACACCTGAAAAAATCATGAAACCAAATTCCTATTCAATAAAATATTGAGGGATGAGATTGGAAAAAATCTCAATAAAAAAAGTATGAAAAACAAAACAAATTATAATCAAAAGAACGATGATCAAATTTGATAAAAGTAAAATAAAATAAAACAAAATGCTTAGGGATGAAATTGAAAAAGAAAAAAAATAATAGCAATCAAAAAAATAAACATCAACTTTGATATAAGAATTAAATGAAACCAAATGCTAAAGAATGAAATTGAAAAAAAAAAATCAATCAAATGAAGAATTCAAAACAAAATAAATAACAATAAAAAAAATGATGACCAATACAAAAAAAAAATGACATGAAAATTTTGTTAGGCCAATACAATTCTCAAGGAGATGAGAAAGGAGAAGGAAAAAGCTTGTTAAAGTCCAACTGTCGCGCCTCCACCAACACGTGGCGTACCACTTGGAAGAGTGGGTTGCAAGGCTTTCAATGCCATTGCAAACGCTTTAGTTTGGCAGCCAAAAGACTTATCATGCGCTGCTTGAATATTGTTGACACCGCCCGTCATCAAGCGCATGTATTGTACACACTAGCCTATTTTCCCTATTCATTCACCAAAGTCCCAATAATTGTCTTATTTTCAATTTTGGCCCCTTAACACATAATTATTTTATATTAGTTGAATTTTGTTTTATTTTGCAAAATCGAGAACCAACCAAGCGCCAAGAATTTCCCTCAATATTGCAAGATCCTCGTACCAAGGTAACCAAAACAAATTATAAAGTTAAATTTCAAATAAATCCAATGCAAATAGATCAAATTGAAAAAAGTTGAGGGATCAAAGGGACATGAACTTCTCTCTTGACTATGCAAATCAGTTCATGATGTTGGAAAAAAAAAACTAAATATTTCTTTAAGCTTTAAATTTGGTTCTTGATGCATAAATTATTTTAAATCAATTAAATTAAAATTTATTTTGCATAATCAGGAATTAATCGAGCGACAAAACATTGTCTCGACGCCTTAAAATCTCTATATACACACATGAAAAAAACTAGAAGCTCAATTTTTAACAAATCAAATGTTGAAAGATGAAATTGATAAAAAAATAAAGAAAAGGATAAAAAAATCGATGCAAGTCCACCGAGTCAACATGCCAAATATGTAATCTAATTATGAGATCGGGATAATCTCATAAAAAACAAATTGAATAAAACAACGAAGCTCAAATCTTAGACAACTCAATGTTGAAGGGTGAAATTAAAAAAATTCAATCTAAAAACAAAGCAACGAAAAAACGGACTCGAGTCAACCCGGGTTAACCCACTAAGCCCACAACCCTAGACATGAGATTGAGATAAACTCATATAAAAGGAAAGAGAAAAAAACCACGAAACCCAATCCCCAACTAACTAAATATTAAAGGATAAAATTAAAAAAAACAATTTAAAAAAAACCTAAAAAAGACCGAAGTCAACTTAAGCTAATCTTTAAAATTGGTGACCCAAGTTATGAGGCTGAGACTAACCCCATAGAAACCAAACCTGAAAAAATCATGAAGTCAAATTCCTAATCAACAAAATTTTGAGGGATGAGATTGGAAAAAATCTCAATTAAAAAATGATAAAAAAAACAAAACAAATAGCAATTAAAAAAATAATGATCAAAATTGACATAAGAATAAAATGAAACAAAACATTTAGGGATGAAATTGGAAAAAAAAAATTAAATAAAAAAAGATAAAAAATAGCAAAAATAATGAAGAGCAAATTTAATTGAGTGTGTTGTAAGGCTTTCAATGCCACTGCAGAAGCTTCAGCTTGGTCGTCAAAAGACTTCTTATGTGTCGCTTGAATACTGTAGACGCCGTCCGCCATCAAGTACGTATGTTGAACACACTAGCCTATTTTCTTTACATGTTTATCTCAGTCCAAATACTTGTTTTATTTTTAATTTTGGTCTCTTAACACGTAATTATTTTATATTAGCTAAATTTTGTTTTATTTTCCAAAACGGAGCTTCAACTACGCACCAAGAACGTCTTTTAATATACAAACTGCTAAGTTAAATTTTAAATAAATTAAAGTAAAGGGATCAAATTAAAAAAAAAAAGTTGATGGATCGAAATAAAAAAAATAACATGAATTTTTCTCTTGACCTTGAAAAAAAAACATGAGTGAATATTTCTTTTAGTTTTAAATTTGGTTACGAAGAACAAATTATTTTAAATTAATTAAATAAAAATTTATTTTATAAAATAAAAAATTAATCGAGGAACAAAACATTTTTTTCGATGCCTCAAAAGTTTTGTATACACACGTGAAAAACAAATCATCAAGAAATCGTAGAAAATCCTAGGAAAAAGAAAAGAAAGCCGGTGTTCGAACAGTGGATTCCCTCACAGATGTAGGGCAGGGCCCAAATTTACTTGGAGTACAAACTGTTAGATCAGATAAGGAAAAAAATTTAAAAGGTTCTCTGATTCTCTCTGTCCCATGTAACATATTATTCTGCATCTGCCTGCGTACGCGGGTTTCTGATAATCAGAGTGAGAAAAAGAAAAAAAGAAAGTATTTCTCACCAAAACATCAATGGCTGAACCTGAATCAAAACAAACCCATCTCAGGTACGATTTTTTCAATTCCCCGATCATTATTAATACACCTTTTTAATGGGATAGATGTTACGCTATACCCTCAATTTATGTCATAAAGAAACTCATCGATCCATGCCTACTGTCGACATTGATGACAGCACCCCATCAAAGGAAGAGATTGAGGCTCTTGTTCAAACCAAGATTTACTCAGAAAATAATCATGACGAGAGGCATCGACAACAACCCACTTGCTTCATTACCATTTATATATTACAACTCAATGTTAGATGTTCTTTTATGGGCTCGGATTCTTTCTTATTGTTATGTGGCCTTCTCCTTTTCTTTCAGGCATCAATCTTCAAGATTGGAGAAAGCAGGTGCTTTACTTGATTTCTTTTTGTTGTATTGTCATGGTTCTTATACTTACAATGGATTAAGATGTTATGATGGTTGTGATCTATTGAGGAAGTTCAGCTTATGACCTGTGTACTTATGGTTTGTGTCATTCGGAATTGGACAGTGGCATTAGGCTAAATGACCAACTGCACAAACCTTTTTAGGCTAACTTTTGATTCCTAACATGGGAGGAGTCTAATTCTTATTGTTTTCTAGTAAAAAAAAAAAATTGTTAATCATCACTTGTTATTTCTATTCATATACTGTCTTAGTATGTTCTCACTTTTTCTTCTTTTTATTTTTTATTGAGCCGTATTGAAGCCATGTCAGTCTCAAGGACATAGAGTGGTGAACTTTTGAATGTTTTGGGTGGTAGTAAATGTTAGGTATTTGGATTAGAGGAGGTAGAGATGTTGCTGTTTGTGGCCGTTTTTTCTCTCCGTTGTTGCAGGGGCTCTGATACCAAAACATGTCAGAAAGTTTTTGGTTCTCCTCACTTGACAGTGAGCACTGAGCAGCATCTGTCATATTATACACTGAAGTAGATAACCTTTGGAATGCTACAAGGAAAGCTAGATACTAGATAGCGATAAGCAATAACAATTACAGAAGAACTTGTCAATCTTTTCTGCTGGTACTAACCTGATAAAGATGATAACACACTTGAGGTTTAGGATAGGTACTTGAGGTTTAGGATAGGTAACATATATAGGAGTCTGATATGGCTTCTGACATGAGCTGTATTGTTGTATCTGAAGTTGGAGTCTGACATGGCTTCAATATGGCTAAATAATTTTGAATCAAACCACTTATTTTGCATATATGCTGTTCCTGTATTAGCAGAGAATGATGTCAAGGCAAAGGCACCCAATCTAATTGAAAGAGCAAAGGAAGAGATTGAAGCAATCATTCACCATGGCAAGTCACCAGTCCATCATCATATAGAAACTCATGGAAGGAATGATGACATTGATGATAGTACCCCAATTGATCAAGTCAAAGGTCCAAGCGTTTTCCAACGAGCAAAGGAAGAAGTCGAAGCCCTTGTTCAAACAATCCATCGTAAGAAAGAATCCAGCAATTCTGTGTCTTCTCCGAAGAAGGAAGGTGGTTTTGGAGCTTGTATTGGGAAAGGGTTGGAAAAAATTTGCTCCTTTAACTGGGGTAGTAAGAGAGATTAATTTAATACTTCTGCAGAGCAAAATTTTCATATTTGTTTGTTTTCTGAGAATGTACTACAGCATAGGAAAAATAGAACACAGTTATTGATCAGTAAGAACTCATACCATGGTTGATTATGGAAATTCACTGGATTCATTTTTCCATTTCATTGCTGTGTATTTTATCTATTGAATGTCTAGTAACACAGATTTTCTTGTTTACATTTGGCAAGATTCATGAGTACAGTTTCTGTTTCTGATGGGAAAGCTCCGATATTCTATTTTAATTTTACAAGAAACATTTTGGTTTGATCATTGTTAGCTTTTTTTCCCCATTGACTAGGTGGGTCTGAGCTCAAGACTTAAAGGGGAGGGGGGCCATGCATGCCACTAAACCCGATAATTCTTGTTGAGTTGCTGCGTCTCAGGAAAGTTGGCGAACCATTTTATTCTCTGATAGATAGGAAATAGAATTCTGCTTTTGCACTCCTGTCTCCCCATAATTCTTCCAATTTCCCGTAAGGGATTGAAGTGTAGATTCTATTAGTCAGGTATTCAAGAGAAATCTTACAAAATGAAGATTTAGTCAACTTCAGTGCCCCCCTCATCAGGCTATTATCCTATGACAAAACCTATGCAGTGTAAGCTTCCACCCCTCGTAATTCATGCCATATATTTGAGTAACTAGTAGAGAGAGCTTTTGATGAAGTGGAATGTTTAAGCATGAAGCAGTGGACTTTTCTTAATTCCTCTGTTTTTTCTAGAGCGGTACTGGTGTAGGACATGAACTTTCCAGTCGCATAGTTGAACTCTTCTACTCCTAATTTGTGAAGCCTTCCATAATCTCAGTTGTCTTGTGGCCGACACTCATTTATGTAATCATGTTTAGCCGGCAAAACCATCGTTTTCTTTTATGACCACTTTGCCTACAGATGCCTGTCAGTTAAGTTGAAAATAACTCAAATCATGAAAGCAGAGTCAATTAAGGCAAGAAGAAAACATGAGATGACAGTAGAGCCATCATCATGGCTACCTTATTTTCTGACACTGGAAGCGCGGGAGTTGGAAAATTCTTGACACGGGCTCAGCTGTAGTCTGTCATCAGAAATTGGAAGTTGTGTCTCATCTTGCCCTCTTAGGTAGTGAATGATTGGTCAGGCCAACAAAGACAAATTAATGACAAAATATATGTCCAGGGACGAAGTCTTGTAATGAAAGACACGTAAGATCAGAATCAAAAGCAGTAGTGGCAAAGGCCTCTCCCCAAGTAGTTGTAAGAAAATATATTCTATTTCTTAATTATTTGGATTCAAGTTTTGAGAGATTTATTTACTTTTGTTTTTTTCTGAATACATTATGTTGGTTTAAGAATAGGATTTAACCTTAATTAATTAATGTATGTACGACTTGTTTAAATGAATAAGAAGGAGAGCAGGGCAGGTGACGAAAGCAGAAAACGGACAAAAACATATTTCAACCATGCAATAGCCAATAGTAGTAGCTCCAGCAACAGAAGGACCACTACAAAGTCATTTGGCTGTTAAACACCCCCAGTCGTTTGATTAGGATTAGATCAACGATCAGTATGGAATAAGTTGAGCTGAAACAAGAAAAGAGATTGATGAGGGTCTGATCCTGATGTACGGGAAAAAATCCAGAATCCTTAACTCAAATCATGATTCATGACAACACCCACACAAAAAAAAGAGCTTACTGTGTACCATGTATCTTCTCTCCATGTCTCTTTGTTTACCCTCTTCTCGTCACCCGTGTTCTTAGCTGATCATGGTGCCCAGCTTACCCCCCGCTCTCTCTGCATGTATCTCTTTTAACCTATTGTTTAGTCTTTGATTGATTGAATCAAGTACCGATAGTTTTTGTCCTCTAAAGTTGTTTCCAATTTTTGAATGAAAACTCTGTTTCTCTACACTGACTTCTCATATAGAAAGTTGGCTTCTTTTTGTCTCAAACAGGTTCAATCTGCTCCAATTTTCAATCTTTAAAATCCAAGTTCTATAGTTTCTGGTTTTCTTTCAGTTGTTGATGGATAATAGGATTGGTTTCTCTGATTCTAACGAGATCAGCAATGGAAGTAGCACTTGCTGCATAGAAACTCCCTCAACTTCAAAGCCTTTTACAAACCCAGAAATTGTAGCTCTTCAACAACTATCAGGAAACCTTGAAGCCATCTTTGACTCCCAAGATTTTGACTACTTTGCTGATGCCAAAATCACAAGCTCCAATTACAACCGTGAAGTCCCAGTTCACAGGTGCATTTTATCTGCGAGAAGTCCTTTTTTCAAGAGTGTTTTCTCGAGTCCTGTGGCTAAAGACAGAAGTGGGGTAGCAAAGTTTGAATTGAAGGAATTGGCTAAGGACTATGATGTTGGATTTGATTCACTTATGACAGTCTTGGGTTATTTATATTGTGGGAAAGTGAGGCCTTGGCCTAAAGATGTTTGTGCTTGTGTGGATGATGATTGTTCCCATATTGCTTGCCGGCCTGCAGTTGATCTCCTGACTGAGGTTCTTTATGCCTCTTTTACATTCCAGGTTAATGAGTTGGTGGCTCTTTATCAGGTAAGAGTTAAGAGACTGATTCTGAATTTACTTTCGAACTTTGTTTTATAGTTGTTGCTCAGTGTTTTTCATGTAGCAGTTTCTAAGTGTGTTTGTGTAGTAGTTGTTGAATTCTTCTTCTTCTTCTTCTTGCCAAATACTGCCAACATCACCTTCAAATAGGTGGCAAGAAAGTACTATGGATTGATTTGAAGAAATTAAAATGGCCAAGGACGTTTTCTTTTTCTGAGTATTATTCTTGGAAAAATGCAACTGTCTGTGTGTTTTGCTTAGTGTATTTGGATCTTCCAAAGCTGCACATAATTTAAGACCATAGGCACTGGAAGGGCCATCATCATGTTTCCAAGTTGATCATTG
>Ga0307515_10005221_pt1 | contig 26395 bp, 25 predicted proteins | sample 17_EM_MG_FD_194513 | JGI IMG/M metagenome (GOLD analysis project Ga0307515, IMG submission 194513) | Populus trichocarpa ectomycorrhiza microbial communities from riparian zone in the Pacific Northwest, United States - 17_EM | ecosystem: Host-associated > Plants > Roots > Unclassified | place... | reverse complement strand
GGAATTATTGGCTGTCTTTATAGGCAAAACAGATTGCAATACCCTCCCTGCCCCATCATGAAAATGAGCGTCAACGGAGCATCAACGATTTTTGGTCATGCGTCCTGGGAAATCACGCCTCCGATAGATTATAGTCAGTCATAAAGGAATTATTGGCTGTCTTTATAGGCAACACAGATTGCAATACCCTCCCTGCCCCAGCATGAAAATGAGCGTCAACGGAGCGTCAACAATTTTTGGTTATGCGTCCTGGGAAATCACACCTCTGATAGGTTGTAGTCAGTCATAGAGGAATCATTGGCTGCCTTTATAGGCAAAACAGATTGCAAGACCAAATATCGTTGACGCTCTGTTGACGCTCTGTTGACGCTCTGTTGACGCTCTGTTGACGCTCATTTTCAGGATGTGGTTGGGCGCGTGAGTATACTTGTTTTGAACATCAAGGCGGCTATTACATCGAAAATGAACCGTGACGTACCAATGTCAATATTTTACGATTAACAGTAGCATATCTGAATGCGACCATAAATGTGAAACCCGAAACGCAGAACCGGAGATTGGAACCGATGGGTGTAGCCAAACCCAGCGAAACCCGTGGGTTGATGGGTACGGGTCCGGATTTGGCCCGCCAATAGTCAGCGGTTTGCATTTTTGGACGGGTCTGGAACGGAACAGACCCGTTTTTGGGGTCCAAACCCGGACCGCTGGCGGGTTACCCGGGCCCGTTGCTAACACTACCACCACCAGTCCGCAGTGTGCATTTCGGTATATAGGCATTTCAGTGGGATATCGATAACAAAGCAATGCCGAGGGGCGTAAATGAGATGCTCAGCGTAGGCTGGCTGATGCAGCAACCATCTCATGCTTTTGATGATGTCTCGACTCCAGTATTTGATAGGACATTGGTCATTGTCATTCCATCTCATATCCTCGAGAGTGTGTAGTTCCCACTCCCCGAGAACCTCATCATCTGTCATGCTAGTGACGCTCTTCTGGACGCCATCCCTGCTTTTGGCAGTTGGGAATCGCAGAGCGGTTCTTTCTTCCTTCAGCATGTTGTTATAGTACGTCTTGATGCCCTTCTTCTTGATCCCACACTGGATATATTTGTACTCTTCACACGTCGCAAACAGGTAGTAGGGATTGTGATGTAGGTTCGTCTCAAGGCAACCATGAGCGTCGGGTTCCCATGGCTCAGCAATGTAATCCCTCTGCAGAGCGCCAGGGCCAGGGTATGTTTCCGTCTGCGGCAGAGGAGGTGGCGGTGGTTGAGACTCCGAGTCTGTGATGTTTTCAACGTGTTCGATCTAGGGAAATCCATCCAAGTTTTCGACTGAATCTTGATTAGCGTTCAATTCACAACCCTAAACGCGATCCACGTGTTCGGTCCGCTTCAAATAGTCGTATTGTTTTGGTGTGCTACTTGAAGGTGTTCAGGATGGTGTAGTTTGATATGGTAAAGTCGCCAGCTGTCTGAGGTGAACTTCTTTTGGTATGAAAATTCGGAGCAACAGATAGGGGTCTTGCCTGTCATTGTCGACAATACACGAGGAGTGGAGTATACACTGTAGAAAAGGACGAAAGTTGGTGCTGGGCCTGAGCAGCCTGGTGTGGGTGTAAGCTCATGATACTTTCAGCCAACTTGAGAGATTTATTGAGCCTCAACACCATCACAAGGAGGTTCCATACATGCCAGGAGTTGCAAAAACGCGGCATGTGTGATGTCCCATAATACTATGAATAAAATAAAACCAATACAAAACCCATAAATAAAATGAACCCTGAGTGATTCAAAAACCTCGCAACAAGCGTAATAATCAATGCCTCAGAAAAATAGATTCGAACAAAGGAAATGAACAAGACAAGCACCCGACCCTAACCTGAACACAACAACCATCGCCTCCTCTGCAACACAAGGAATGGTTCACTCCTCACCTACCAGGCCGTCTGGGTCCACCTCAAGGAGATGGACATCAGGGAGAGTGACATTGGGGAGAGTGACATCTGGGAGGCTTTCGCCACCTACTGATTCGCCGAGCAGCTGCTCATACACCTCCACATCTGAGGTGTTTCTGGCTATCTCAGCTTCTCGCACAGTTGGCACCGCCGGGCGAGGATTTTGCTGCTTCACAAGCCCCAGAACCTCCAGGCCACGGAAGGGATGAGTCTCCAGAGTTTGTTATTGTGAGCGAGGCTCCAGGGTGTTTGGCCATGGGGCAGGCGCCGGAGGTTGTGGCCATGGGGTATACTTGCCCATCTCCTGGCCTTGCTCATGTAGCACGATGGGCCGATCTGCTAGCATGGTATCTACATCATCAGCCGAGGTAGTAACGATCTCTCCCTGGCCAATCATCCAAGGTCCTTTGCCATCATCCTCATTCTCATCCTCCTCCTCATCCTCATCCGTATCCTCATCATCTTCCTCCGCTTCATCTTCCTCCTCATCATCATCACCTTCCCATTCCATATCCACATCGCCATCTAAATCAATGCCACACGGTGCGTCCACATCATCCCCCATGCCCAGGTCCATATGAGAATCATGGTCTAAGTCATATTCGCCATCCGACTCCTTTGTACAGTCGGGATCATACTCTGACGAAATTTACACGGGAGGCGATCCTTCCACCACTAAATATACCCACTCTAGTTATCCCTCTGTGTCCAAGTCTGCCTGATACATTTCCGTCTGCAACTGCAATGCAACAGCACGAGAGATGTCATCTCCCCCTGGCATTTGTTCAACAATACCATTCCCTTTACCATATCCCTTCCCCTTCCCCTTCCTTTCCTCCATTGCCTTCCCCTTCCCCTTCCATTTCCCCTTCCCGTCCTCAGTCGCCTTCCCATTCCCCCTCCTCTCCTTGGTTCCCCTCCCGTTCCCGGTCCCTCTCTCACTGCCCTGCATGTCCTCATCACCGTCGCCATTGTCAATGTCATTGCCTTCACCAGGCAGGCTCCTTCCACCGCTCGGTGCTCTGGGATGTGCCCAGTATTCATCATTATCTTCCTAATCGATCATCTCACCCCAATTCAGTGGTCTAACGGCCAGGAAGTCGCGTAGCTTGTACTGCCAGCAGCTTGGCAGCTCAATCCTTGCCCGGATATCGTCGCTACCATACCAAGAGCAATGCACGCCGGTGGGTTGAATCTTCCCTCAGCTGGTTGTCCACGGATAGAAGCAATAAACTAGATCCTCGCAGGCACAGGGGTTGTCCTGCATCCGATGGTTCATTTGGTGGTGGGCTTAGACACACATTTGACCCATACCTGAGCGGAAGGCTGCCCACCACTCCCGAAAAGGCGAACTCCTGTTCGTGTGGTGTGGCTACATCAGCTGGAATAGTGAAAAGTGGCGAGTCGTGACTGGATCAAGAAAGATTATATCATAACAGAGGTCCCATGCCCTCTCATCCTTGACACCACGGACATTGTATATCCGTTTGAGTCCACGGATGTGTTCCTAGTCCAATCCCTTTATACGCTCCTCACTCAATAACTGGTGTCGGTTTTTTAACCGATGATGGCCTTTTGGTCCCAGCAGTTGCATTCCCCATTCCTTTGCGGCTGCCCTTTGATGCCATCACTGTGAGTTGAAAATGAATCTACATCCGAGGAAGCAGCATTATGATACAGTTGCATGAAGCAGAAAGAAGCGCAGAGGGAACATACAGAGTGGTGTAGGTTATCGGGTGTGTTTGGGAAAGAGAGGAGTTGTTTTGTACAAGTCACATGATGTCAAGATAGTTCAGGATGCTGGGGGTGTGTTCAATACAGGAGGAAAAGAGAATGGAGGAGTAGGCGGGAAGAAGGGATATATATACTCGAGTTCCTGGTGATTTCTTTGTTCAACTTGTGAGATCTGATCAGTTTGATTCATATCCTGTGGTTTGTTTGTTAATGAACACAAAACGGCCCGGCCTTCATCTTGCACAATCACCAGAGACCTCATGGATGAGAAGTCTTGAGACGAGATTTAGTACTCATGGTGTGCATAGTTTAAGACACTGGGTGTAGCTTTTGCATCACACGCCGCTTTTACCACTCAGACCTCGTGCATCTCGGAGCAAACTTAGTAGTTCTCAGGTTGTCCCAACTTTGCAACCATCCAACACGGCTACCAACACGCCTAGCGGTGGACAAACCACATGCAACTGATGTCATAGAATAGAGAATATGTCATTGATCGCTTTGTGATGCTTTTAGCTCTGCCAAAGGGGGATTCCCACCGGGAAGCTGAAGATATACACAGTTGATGGTTCGAAGTAATGTGCCAAGAACCAGTGCAATACTATGATAACCGCACGGAGAAGGCATAAACACCCATCAAGCGGTGCAAATACACCATCAGACATTGCTGTAACAGTGAATATCAATGCTGAGTTTAATCTGAGTTCAATCTGATGGCAGTTAACCCCATATTTGAATGCTTTTCAAGGGATCTTGTGACCTAGTATTGTCATGGTTTAGAGTCTAGCACGGTGTGCACTGCGCCTCCCTTTTGTGTCGAATCCCTCCCTGGTCGCTCCAATAGGAGTCTACTCTGCCTGCCAGTGCTTATGCATTCAGAAAACATTAGTCCTACATTCTTAACGTTGAACATCTATATCGGCCAATGCCTTCCCATTGCCCACACCCTGACATGACTCCGGTCGTAAGAAATGTTCGAAGTCTTGCTAATCGTCAGAATCTACAAAAGGGTGCGCCATGCGGAATTGACAACATGCCACTGCTGAGAGATGCATTTCCGTACTGGCTGGCAAGAGGGATTCCTCTCAAGGAGGGAGTTCTGTAGCCTCTACAATCCAAGGTCAGAACTCCACCCCCTCATCTTCACTGATCAATTCTCGCATTGCAGATATCACTCAATGGGTGACTCCCACCCCATCTGCTACCCAGCAACAGTCAATAAATACTTCAACCATCATGCCGGGTACAAACAGTTGTAGCCCAGCCGCATCTGCCACAACCTCACGGACAGATTCAACCCGTCGCATTGTATCCAGCCCCACATCCACCATTGCTATCACTCCCACTCCTCTCCTTGGTCCTGAAGACATGCCTACCCCCATCCGTAATCCAGAAGCTCACACGATCATTACAAATCCACTGTGAACGCCAGTTACACACAGGAATCAGAGACAGAGGCAGTGGCATTTGCAACCGCAGGTGGTGTCTACACATTGCTCAGTGGTCTCTGGCAGTCTCAACTTTTGTCAATTTGGTCACTCAGACATGATGTGTCTTGTATTTGCAACAGGCAGTCTCCTGGAGCTCTACATGTGGAACAGATGACCATTTATGAGTGCAAGCAACTTGGAGATGGTAAGGTATGCAACGCGACACATTGCGATAGTATTAGCCGAAGCCCCACACTTGCAGATAATAGAGAAGTACTGGAACACCGCTATGGAGCAAAACAACATTTGCTCCGTAGCATGTGAGGCACACACAAAGGAGATCTTCAAAGAGGTATGCTGAAGCAACGGCCCATATTGGATATTACATGCTCAAACTAGTACCAGGTTTCAGCACAAGTGGATAAGATTTAATCACATTATATTCAATCAGCAAGGGACAACAGAGCGGAGCATTATGATCTCCACCGCTTTGAATCCGACGCAGAGCATTTGGAATTCATTGATTCCCTTCTTGCAGACAATAAGTATCTTTTTCCTGTAGCAGAGTGTGTGCAAGGTGGTGTACACAGTCCAAATCCAATGCAGAGAGAGTCAAAAGCTGCGAACGAATGGCCAGTGTCCACTTGACTTCCTGGCGGATGCAATCCCGTGGTTCATCTACATCAAGTTTTATCATCAGGCAAATACCCATGGTAAGTATGCTGATGGATTTTATAATTCCATGACTGGTGACAAGGACGGTCATATACCCTCGCCACTGATCATGTTTACCTGCACCGCGTTGCGCCATGCCCTCCTGGAGTGGCAAAAGAAGAAAGGTGTTCATCCTAACGCTTCCAAGTCAAAGCTGAATGCGGACAGACCTGATCGCTCGAACTACTTCAACTACAATGATGATGGTGGTAAGAACACATCCTGCTGTGCTGCAACAGGTCGCGAGTTGTTAACCTAAGCTGGCATTCCAGGCACGGATACATTCTTGATGAATACTTGGAACACAATACCGGAGAGCTACCAACAGAGGGTGTATAAAAACACTCTTGCTACAGTCAAGCATCAGATCCAACAGGCGAAGAACCCAACGCCTGCCATGGTCATCAGTGTGGAAGCAGCTTGTGTTGACAATGCTATTCTTTTGGACTATTTGACCTCTGAAGTGGCACTTGAGGAGCCTGAGATCAGAAGGACTGACCCAAACATCCCGATAAACAACAATTGCATGGATGACAAACTGCATTTCGGGATGCCAGAGGGCAGAGGGGATTATGAAGATGAAGGTGATTAAAGCGAGGAGCGGGATGCCATCTCAACCGCCATCCGGCAACGATGGGCTGCGACTGAGCTCTAGAAGTTTGACCTGGGAACCAGCGATGTCGACGGGTATGACGGCGATGATGGGGACGAAGCGGATGTAGATGAGAAGGAAGAAGCATTGCAAGCTGATGATGGATCAACACAGAATGTGGAGGACTGAGGGCATTGTACTAGAAAGTGTGAGGATTGAACAGTATATTTCAGACCTGTAAAATACGATAATGGCGAAACAAATGCAACGGCAAGCAATGTATCCGAAGTGAACACTGTTTTGTAATAAGTTCCGATAGCTCAAAGCTAAACATATATGGGGAAAGGGCGGCATCCGATATATAGCAATAGCGGAGACGCAAAATGTGGCACTCAGCCGGAGAATGGCATAAACATCGCCAGGCATTGTGTACACGGCTACAGCATAACTGCTGCCCCTGCGAACAGTGTAACACACGTGTCATTCAGATGGTGCGTATACGTCACCACATTTCGGGCGCAAAGTACCGGAGATAAGTACGCAATGTGGCCCGTCGCCTGGGGGATGGAAAGCACGGAATTCTCCCGCATACCGTACGAGGTTCCATCAGAGCTGTCAGAGCCGTCAGGAACACACAGTTGTTTCTGATGGAATGTAAGGGCGCATATGCCGGCGCTCAGCAGTATAAGAATATGGTATAAGGTATACAGTTGCACATGGGCGTGAATGAGATCAAGTGTCGAAGTTATTGGGAAGATATCCAGTTCGGAGCAAAGTTTCCGTCGCGATGTCCATATAAGGCTGGTTGTTACCTGGCGCTGAACACCTCACGTGACCCTAACCAAGCATACATGTCAACGCCGTTACATCAACTCCCTCTTTTAGGGCATAACTCCTGGGCTGCTAAGTACAAGTAGAACAAAAGAAACAACCCCCATACACACTCATACAATCTCACAGGTTCCACAACTAATCAGTTCCGTCCAGGGTGACCTTCCGGTGAATGGGGAAACTCCACCTCTAATTGGCTGGATTCCGGAGGTGGCAAATTCCCATTCCGACGCCATTTGTACTGGACCGGGTCCCAACAAATGAAATAGAAAGAAGGAAATGCCCAATTGACCTAAACCTCCATATGTCGATTCCCACCAATTCCTCCATTCCCAAGATCCGACTTCCTTCATCTCCGTGGCTTGTTTGGGCGGTCCCAGGGCAACTTGTTATTTGTTCACGACCATTCTCGAGAGTTCCCAGTGGCTCCCAGTTTGTGAGTATGTGGTTCTACCCAGCCCACTGAATAAGGTAGTGTAGCTTCCGGTTAACACTGCTTAGAGTCAAGAATTTGTTCAACCTCCCATCCCTCCCAATCAGCGACTATCACTGGATGTTGCTCCGAGGATGGCTGTCCTACGACTGGCAGTGTGTAGTGATTGAGCTGCGACACTTGGACGACGTTGTGATTCCGCCTTGTTCTCGGCAGCTCTTGTTTGTAAGGATTCTTATTGTTGATCTTACTTACAGTATATGGTCCAGTGCGCTTGAAGTCGAGCTTCTTTGACGGTCTAGTCGTTCGGAAGTGTCGGGTCAAGAGCCACACTTTGTTCCTGACTTCGAAGGTCACATCATTTCCACCAGCGAATTTTGATTGCCGTACCTGGGCTTGCAACAAGTTCTCCGGGAGAAGCCAGTTAGTCTCTTCCATTCCCAATAGCATTGCATCCGCCAGTATTTCCGACCACATAGTTGATGTGGCGTTTGGTGGATTGGACTGCAACGGCGGGTGGTAGTGGTAGTGGGCCCAGAATGGCGTCATCCGCATTGAGTGATGAACAGAATTGTTCTAAACACACTCTGCTACAGGTAGCAGTTCTACCCAGAAATCTTGCTTTTAGTTGGTGAAGGCCCGGGGATACTGCTCCATGATCTGATTTTGCCGTTCCGTCTGACCATCGGTCTCTGGATGGAAGGCGGTCGACAGCCTGTGATTAATACTTAGGTGAGAGCAAACTCAATTGTTGAATTGGCTGGTAAACTCCTTTCCGCGATTGGTAACTATATTGTTTTGCACGCCATGTTTGCAGATCACGTGTTTGAAAAACATTCCTGCCAGCTCCGGTGAGTCAGTATTCTTCCTGTGGGGGAGGTGGTTTACCATTTTTGTCAATTGATCGACGATTACCAAGATTCCCATAAACCGGGAGGCGGTTGACTCAGGGAGGTCCGTGAGGAAGTCCATGGTAACTCCATCGAGAGGTCGTGACGGTGGTGGTGGTAGCCGCATGTTCGTGCCGTGATGGGCGTGCCATGATGGGCGTGCCGTGATGGGCATGCCATGATGGGCGTGCTGTGGTGCCTTGATTTTGTGACATAGTTCACATCCGGCGATGTACTTTCCTACTGTGGCATCCATTGTGGGCCAGTTGAAATCCCGGGATACAAACTCGGCAGGTGTGAGGGCTCCGACGTGGCCGGCTTCTGGGTTGTCGTGGAAAAGTCTCATGACGTTGTTGGGAAGTAGGTCATCCTTCGGTACATATATCCTTCCATTAGAGGTGACAACTCCAGCGGGGACTTTCCATTCATTACTTGAGTCTGCCTCTAGTACGTCTTTTCTTTGCAGGTCAGGTGTATCGACAATTGGAGTGCCGGCGATCCTGTGTTTCACATCGGCAGCCAACATGTCGATAGCCTGGGCTGTTTTGATTCCTTGAAGGAGGTCATTGTACGGTTCAATGGTGGTAGTTGCCGAGGTTGCCAGTAGTCGCGCAGTTGGTCTGTCATAGCCTATCCCGTAGTCGGGTCTTCTTTATTGTCTATCTGCTGGGTTCATTTTTCCTTCCAAGTGTTTGATGACAAAGTCATAAGAGGATAGGCTTTCCGCTCACCTGGCCTGTCTTTGGGAGAGCACTTTGGAGGTTTGGAAGTACTCGTGATTCTTGTGGTTGCACTGGATCAGAACCATGTGATTGGCACCGTTGATTTAGTGTCTCCATTGTTTCATTGTTTCCACAATTGCCAAAAGCTCCAGATCATACATCTCCTAGTTCTTTTTGGCGTGAAAGGATGTTCGAGAGTAGAAATTGACTGGGTGAACCATCCCTAATCTGCCGTACTGGTTAATGATGCTGGTGATTGCGAAGCTGCTTGCATCAGTCTGCAGAATGATCAGTTTTTGCGAGTTGAAGTGCTAGAGCATCGGTGCTTCAGTGAAGGCCTAATTCAGCTTTCAAAATGCCGGTTCGGCATCCCAAGTCCATTCCCACCTCCCCGATCGTTGTGTCTTTCGCAAGTTTCATATGGGAGCCATCACCTTTGCATATTTCTGAATGAATCTCCGGTAGAAGTTTGGGAAACCAAGGGGCGCTTGCACATCCCGAACTAATTCCCGAGTCGGCAAGTCTTCGATCGGGGATATGCAATCTGACTCCATGTCGATTCCATCCTCTTTGACGACAAATCCTAAAAAGCCAACATCTGAAACCCCGAATTGGGATTTTTCGGCCTTGCAATGGAGCCCAAATTCTTGTAGGCATTGTAGCACTTTTCGGATGTGGTCTTCGTGCTGTTTCTCATTGGTTGAGTGGCTGAGTATATCTTCGACGTAACACACAGCAAAGTCATCAATTTCAGGCTGTATACAATGGTCAATGTAGGCCTGAAACGTCGCTAGTGCATATGTCCACCCGAAGGGCCTAGCTCTGTTTAGGAACTGACCATAGCAGGTTTGGAATGCTGCCTTGAACTTGTCGCCTTCTTTGATTCGGATGAGGTGGTTGGCGTTCCGAAGGTCTGGTTCAGTGAAGATCTGGGCTTCGCACACCAGAAAGAGTAGTTCAGGGATCGGGAGAAGGGGGTATCAATTCTTTACAGTGCCTAGGTTGAGAGCTCGATAGTCGACACACAACTGTAGTCCTCCGTCTTTTTTCTTTCCAAACAGTATCGGCGCTGCACCTGAGGATGATGACTGTTGAATGAAGCCGTTTGCCAGGGTCCTTTCGATGTAGGCCTTAACCATCTTCAATTCGAACTCTGAGAGGTTGGTGATCCACCCCTTTGGTGGTTTGTAGTCGGATTCCAGATCAATCGCATGGTCAATTGGCCTGTGCGGTGGCAGTGTCTCAGCCTTTTCCTTGCTGAAGACCTCCAAGAATTCGTGATATTTTGTTGGGATGCGACCCCCATCATCTGTTGTTACCATCTCCACATTATCTATGTCTGTTCCTATTCTCATTAGCCTTGTTCGCATTGTAGTGTGCTTTGGAAGAGTGGAGATGAGTAGGGGTCCCAGGATAGCTGAATCAGACGGATCGTCATAATAGACCACCCCAGTTGTCCAGTTTCTCCCTTCCTGTCTCACCAAGCCAGTAGCAGTCATTCAAGTGACTGTGTCACTCTTCTGCCGCAACTACTGCCACTGCTCCTGCTCGCGCATTCAGCATCCTGGGGTGTCTCTCACCTTCGGTGATGCCTTCCAGTGATGCTCCCGGCAACCCTTGACATTCTCCCAGTTGTATGGCGAGTGCCTCGACCACTGCCTCGATAGCTAGGATGTGACCGAATGCAGCAGCCCCAAGTAGTTATATATCCAGGGAAAGCTCATCATTTGTGTTTTCCTCCCCGCGTTCCAGCGGAGGGCTTGCACCATCTGCTTCTGGGATGTTCGCCCCTTGCGATCCATTTGGCATTCGTAGGGCTGTCAATCAACCTTTGCTGCAGTCGATTTCTGGGTTCCTCGCCTTAAGCCATGGCAAGCCCAAGACTAGGTCTTATGCCTTCATTGGGACGACTAAAACCTCGGATTTGTCAACTGGTTTAAGGTGTCCAAAATACTGGACCAAGAGACTTGCCTTTCGGCTCTCCTTTGCAGCCATAATCACCTGGCCATTGAGACCCTGGGAGGAGGTAAATGCTGGTTTGTGTGGCAGTTCACGTTTCCTGAGTAGCCTCGGTGATATAACGATGCTCATTGCACCACGGTCGATTAGTGCTTTCACTCGCTGCATGTTGCCACATATATTTCATACACGGACTTCATAGATGATGTGCGCTGAATCCGGTCTCTCCATGCCGCATAGGTATTGGCTTGACATCTGAGCCTGACCTTCCAGCATGACTCATGGTTTTAAGGTGATTCTGTGCGGTTGTATTTCATCCAAAGTTGCAAATATGGCTCAGTTTCCCAAGTTTTACAATCCTAACTCTGTGTCGTCTAGCCTCTCCCGTTGACTTAGATATCGAGAGAGGTAGACTTGTTTTTTTGCTGCTGCATGTCGAATGACTTTTCGTGCTGAATTTGGTTGCCATCATGACTGCTGTTATTGCTGCAGTTCTGGTAAGGTGGGTTCGACTTGCCATATTTGGTACAAAGGTGGGTTTTGTGGTCTCCGATGAAGCAGCGAGTGCATTGCCGGTTTGCCTTGCAGCCTTGGTAGGCATCCTTTGAAAGCCACGGCGCTGGTGATAAGTTGGCATGGCTGCCTCCACCGGGCTTATTGGACTTGCCCAGTTTTGAATTACTGGTATTGTTGGAATTATTGGAATTGCCGGAAGTGTTTGCTGCAGATTTGGAGATGGATGGTCGGAAATCACGTTTCTTATCGCTGCCATTCTGAGCATCCCCTGTTTCCTTTTGGTGTTGGTATCCCCCAGGCTTCTTGTCTTCCGGTTTGAACTCCGAGGCCGCCACGCAGTCGAAGAGTTAGTCAAGTGTATCAAACCTGTGTTTGCCACTGGAGATCCAAGGTCTGACTTTCGTCTTAAGTGGATGCTACAGGCGGGCCCATGCCTTGTCAGATAGGACGACTTCATGCATTATAAGGCTCCAGCCAGCTCTCCTCCAATGTGCGTTCAAGCAGTTGGCATAAACTCGGACTGATTCATTTGGTAGTTGCTGGTACTCCTGCATGGCTTTTGTTGCTGGATTGAGACGCCAATCATGATCTCCGTACATCTTTTGAATATCATTCGCGAAGAGTTCAAAATTTTCTAAACACGTGTCCTTGGCCTTTCATAGGTCGCTAGCCCACTCGGCTGGGTCCGTATTTTCCGTCTGCCACTGGGTGATGTCTAGGTGGTTATTCCAGGTGTCGAGAGAAGAGACTGCATACTTGACTCCATGAGGGTTGACTCTGGGGAAGAGGTAGTATTAGCAACGGTTCCGGGCCGTCACTTCAGGTCCAGGTCCGGGTCCAAACGGAACCTTTGCCAAATTGGTGGTCCAGGTTGTCAATACACTTGAACCGTCAACTCGGGTACAGTTCGATGGAAATCTCCCAACCTGTCTGAATTAGGCGGGTTGTTAGCGGGTCACCCTGTGGGTCCATGTATTGATTCATATCAGGCTCTTGTTGTTGCAGTTTGATAATAGTATCTTATCAAAATCATGTATTCATCAGCCAATGATTTGCTTTTGCATATTTTGCAGTTTGCGATATCGATTGATTTGGAATCTGTGTTATTCCTTTGATGTATTGTATTTTTCTCTATGGAGGCAGTCAATAGTTTTGTTATGTACTCGAATATCCGTGCGATACCTTGATTTGCAAATATGCAAGACAAAAAATTGTTGATGCTCCGTAAACAATCATTTTATGAATGTGGCAGGGAGCCTGTCGCTGTTGTATTTGCCCCTGAAGGTTGCCAATATCTCAATAATGGATTTCTGCAACCAATCGGAACTTAGATTACCCAAGATGCAAAGCTGAAAATTGTTGACGTTGCATGGACACTCATTCTCAGAATGGGGCAGTGACGGTGTTGCTGTCTCTATTGCCTAGAAAAGCTGCCAATGCGTCGGTTATGCATAACAGTGACCAAATCACTATTCAATTACTGTACTTACCAGACAAAAAATTGTTGATGCTCAGTTGATGCTCATTTTCAGAGCTCGGCAGTGACTGTGTGGGTTTCTCTTTTGCCTAAAAAGGCTACCAATACTTTGATTATAGGTTGACGTTGTTGCACAGCCCTTGGATTATGCAAGGTTCAAGACCAAAAATCGTTGACACTCCGTTGACGCTCATTTTAGGTTGTAGTGGCATCGTCACTAGCAATATTGCCAATAATGACTGCCAATACTTCGATTATGGGTTAATGTTGTTGCACAGCCCTTGGATTATGCAAGGTGCAAGATCATAAATCATTGACGCTCTGTTGACACTCATTTTGACAATGTGGCAGTCACTGTGTCGCATTCTCTTTTGCCTATAAAGGCTGCCAATAGTTCGATTATGGGTTAATGTTGTTGCACAGCCATTGGATTATACAAGATGCAAGACCATAAATCATTGATGCTCCATTGACGCTCAGTTTCAGAACGTGGCAGTGACTGTGTCACTTTCTCCTTTGCATGTAAAGGCTGCCAATAAGTTGGTTATGCATAACAGTGAGCAAATCACTACCCTATTACCTTACTTAAAAGACCAGAAATCATTGACTGTCCATTGACCATCATTTTAGGCGGTAGCGGGATCGTCACTTGCAATATTGCCAATCATGGCAGCCAATACTTCGATTATGGGTCACTCCTGTTGCACAGCCCATGGATTATGCAAGATTTAAAACCAAAAATCTTTGACGCTCTGTTGACGCTCAGTATAGGTGGTAGTGACATCGTCACTAACTATATTGCCAATACAGGCGGCCAATACTTCAATTGAGGGTTAATGTTGTTGTACAGCCCTTGCATTATGCAAGACAGAAGACCATAAATTGTTGATGCTCTGTTGACACTCATCTTCAGTACGTGGCAGTGACTGTATCGCTTTCCCATTTGCCTATAAAGGCTGCCAATTTGTTGGTTATGTATAACAGCGAGCAAATCCCTGGTAAATTACTTTACTTACATGACCAAAAATCGTTGACGCTCCTTTGACGCTCATTTCTACAACAGGGTAACGAGTGTGTCACTTTCCTTTTTACCTATTCAGACGACCAATACTTCCACTTTGGAAGGATATGACAATGTAGCCCTTTGATTGCCTAATGTGTGAGACAGAAAAACATTGCCACTCAGTTGACACTCACCATCAACACAACCTAACAGTCATTGTCTGGTCAATAATTGTATACAAATAATCATAAAGCCATTATTGGCAGCCAATGTATCATTTCTACGCATACTCAGTTGCATCCAAAAGCTTTGTGGCCTCTCAGTTTCTGATCCACCCCTACAAACATCATCTGAGCGATGGATGACATAGGGCTGTCACATTCCAGCACTTTTGGCTGGCAATTTACCACATGTAAATCCATCCACTAATTCTTGATTAATACACCCCAACTTCTTCACCTTTCCTTATCCAGCATCTTCTCCTTGATTTCCAGGACCTACCATATGAAATTTTCAAAATCTTGACCATGTGCACCCAGTCTGAGCGCAGAGTTATGCAGTTGAATGTATGGATGAGTGCAGCATGACAGTGGTCATTCATACAGATTCATATTACGCTTTGACCGCTCCTTCTATGACTCGTATGACATCAGTGACTCAAATTTTGTTGGTAAATTCTGTCTCTAATCTAGTTGTTGCATTCTCGCTTACCTGTAACAGGCAATATGATATCAAGCTGTTCGATCCTCAATCAACTCGCTTTGGAGTCTATAACTATTGTATGACCCATATGACCCTTGCACATGCACTGATGAACTATCATGTCTCACAATTTGGTCACTGAAACCAAGTAATAGCAGACACGTAGCAAAATAGGTACACCAATTGCGTTTCATGGCGATATGTTGTCAAATTTCGCAATTTGGGCATCATATCTGCTGACGATCAAAGAGCCGTTTCAATTTCTTCGTCTGAATCGGATTCTTGTATTGTGATCAGCCAGGGAGGCTATATGCAGGGGTAAAAGCTTACGGGTTTAACAGGTTTTGATTTCGGATTCTGTGACAAATCTGGTACCGCGTCGGGCTGGAGTGATTCTAGGTGTATGTGAGAGTGTGGTTTCCCGGAACCTAGCATCATATAACTACTTCCTTACCAAGAAGTCCCTTGCGGCATTTGCAATTTACCAGGGATGAAATGAAGTGTCTACATAAGCACTCCAAATGTTGTCGGTGCAGGAGCAGATACGAACATATGCATTGGTGGCTTAATGACTGCTGGAACATTCAATGCAGCTGTCCAGTACTTCTCATCTGACCCATGCTGCTAGACTCAAGATCGTGGATGCTCCATGGAAGCTCATTTTCAGGATGGTGCAGGGAGCATGTCTTTCTTGTTTTTGATTATAAAGGCAGCCAATACATCAAACAAAGACAATGATGTACTGAAGTGAATATTTTGCAATTATCAGTAGGATATCTGAATGAAACAGTAAATAGAACAACCCGAATACCAGAACCAGAGTTTGGAACCGATGGGTCTAACCACACCCGGCGATACCCAAGGGTTGATGGGTATGGGTCTGAGTTTGGCTCACCAAGAAGAAGCAGCTGGGGTTTTTGGACGGGTCTGGAAGCGAACTGAACCATTTTTGTGATCCAAACCCCGACCGCTGGCAGGTTACCCGGACGCGTTGATAACACTAAGATTCAGTGCTTATGACAAGGAAAGTTTGACGGCAATGTTTCGAGAAACTTATCCAGCTCTTTCGCTCTGCCGCAGGTCCTCACGGGATCAACCATCTTAAAGATTTTGGACAGATTGCTCGGATGCTCCAGTTTGTAGGTGGTTCGGCAGCGGTCGAGTTCGGAAAGCATTCAGGTTCTCTGCTCTTTCCAGTCGGCTTCTCGTTCAAATAGGAGTTTAAGCAGCATCCGATTCTGCTCAGGTGTCTCCTTTTGGTCGTCCTCGGTGAGCTTTGACAAGATGTCCTCTCCGCGGTGATTATCCTCGATTTCTGGGAGGGCTGAGTCTTCTTCTGCTTTGTCTCCATCTTTATCGTCGAGATCACGGGTTTCCTCTTGATTATGAGTTTCATTGGGATCTTCAACATTGATTTCGTCTGGTGGGAATACCAAAATGTGGCCCATACGAATAGGCGTGAATTGCCTGAGCGATGCTCCAACGGATTCCATGCTTGCACGCATCTTAGGCATACCCAATTGGCCTCTCTGTATTCTCTTTGGTGGCATGGTGGGTAATTGACTGTAATTGTTTGATTTCATGTCTGTCGCGACGCGTCAATCAAAGGGGGTGAATTCGCATGATCCCATGAGTGAAACATAGCAGATTATTGCAATACTGAATATAGTGTAAGGGCATGTATGCCAGTGCTCGGCAGTATAAGGATATGATATAAGGTATAAGGTTGCAGATGGGTGTGAGTGAGATCAAGTGTAGAAGTAAGTGGTAAGATATTCAGTACGGAGCTGAGTCTCCGTCGCGATGTCCATATCAAGTTGGCGGTTCCCCAGCGCTGGACACCTCACGTGACCGCCCGACAACCCTGACCACCCATACATGACCATACCATTACACAGAAACTAGGGTTGTTGCTGATGTGGAGGAGCAGTAGAGCAGGGAATCAAGAGCTTATAATCTATGTATCACAGTCTCCTTGCACATGCTTGATGTACTCGACGACACAAATACAATAAGCCTACCAGTGACTAAATCAGAGTTGATCTGCAAAAGTTCAAATGGGATCAGCCCAGAAGGTGGAGTAGAGCAGCACATGCAGTGCCAATAATGGACCTACTCCTGTACTCTTCCACCATGTTGCTGTACTTGATGAGGCGAATCAATTGGGCCTGCCTGTGAATCAATCATGGGTGATTTGCACATTTTTGAACTGCAAGACGGTCAGCAGAAGAGAAGAAGGTTGCAATGAGGCTTTAAGTAGCGACTTAGTAAATGGTGATGGCCTGGGTGATGGCGATGATTCAAATAAAGGATGGAGGCAGTGAAATCAGACATCAGGGTTCGAAATGGTTGTCAGGGTGATGGGGATTCGGATGACGATGGGGATACTGATGGTGATGGTGATCAGGCTGGAAATACAGATCGAGCAGATGAAATAAGGTTACTGGGGTTCAAGGTTACTAGGAATCATCTCTGATAACAAAATCAGCAATGTGCAATTGGCAGTGAGATTTCACATATAATGTGTTTCGATTGGTCATTGCACCGATCTAATAAAGCTTTCAAAACCTTGATTTAAGAAAATGCAGTCGCAGTTCATTTCATAAGTTTGGGAAACCTGGCTGATGGCAGAGGGTGGGGTCTGCTTTCGGAAACTAATTTCACCTTTGGCTGAGGTTGCTGTTAGCAACGGTTCAGGGTTACCCGGAAACCAGAGGTACCCAGCAGGTTCGGGGACAGGTTCGAACCGGACTGCGGTTCCATTTTACGGTTCCTACATCTCTGGCTCCAATTAAGTATTTGAATTCTCATTGTATTGCAACATGATCTATACGTAAAATGTGCAGATTGATGCCCTGTTTCATCTCCAGTTCTCGGATTTGCGATCGGACCAATATTTGTTGAGTCGATTTGAAATTGAGCCAAATATCACTCCAAAATGACCGGGTTTCCATCGGGACTCAACAACTATTGATCCGATTGCAAATCGGAGAATGGGTGATGACAGAAGGCATCAAACTGCATATTTCACGTATGGATTATGTCGCGATACGATGAGAACTCCAATACTTAATTAGAGCAAGAAATGTCCACTTTTGAGGAGCGGGTTTTGTGTGGAACCCGGTTGCAACAGTCCGGTTCCAGGTCAGAACCAGACGCAGAACCTAACCGGGAATTTGGACGCGTTGCTAACACTAGCTGAGGTTGTCGACGCATCATAGTATATGTTGGCCTAGTTTCGGTCAGTCGCCAATTAAATCTGTGATGCAAGCCAAATAGCCTGCGTGGTGAGGCATTATTTTGCAATGAAGCACTTCCGACTATGATTGGATGATGTTCAAAGTACCATAACACATGGAATGTGAGATGTTTCAGTTCAAGTTCAATAAGTTACATTGTCTGACATGATATCATGCGGTGGATGGCCTGATTCTTATCAGGGGCATAACACTTTGAAACTACACTGCATGCACAGAAAAACCCACTGGGATGGGTGACAGTTATTACCAGGTGCATAGGGAGATTGTACGATGCGACCGTGATAATGCTATCATGAAAAATGTAGTCATTGTGTCGAAGTCTGGGTGTACAAGCCCTTGAAGAGAACTATAAAGAGATCACATTGTTCCAGCAATGAGAAGACAAGCTAAAGCAGCAATCCACAGTCAACAGTCACAAACACCAAAGACGATCTCAAAATATTATTAAGAATCCTATCTATCAACGTATTCAAAATTACGTCCCTACTTCACACCCATAACCTATCCTTATATGTCTGGGACCACACACACACAATTGCAATATTCACGCCAGAAGATAGTCGAACCCTTCTGAAATGTGATTGTCTCTTTGGAAGAGCATTGTTTCATCCCCATCTCCCACAGAATCGAACTATATGTGGACTTTGAATGCATTGGCTACGAAGTACATCAGTATTTATCTACAAGGTTATTACCCTTGGAAGCATTTTCTGGGGAGTGTTTATTTCCAGAAGAGGTGTGATCTTCACGCTGCAAGAAAATATCAATATGTGGACACATATTGATCCGGTAGCTCTTGCAGAAAGTCAAGTCGTTGAGCCTTAGTATAAGATGAGGAAAGAAAGAGTTTCTTAGATAGGCAGTTGTACTTAATCCAATAAATATTGTATCAGTATCAGGGATTAAGAACCCTCAGAACAATTGCTTAGTCGGGTTTTTGTTTTGGTGTACCTGCATTTATGTTTGAACAACTATTCTTTTTCTCTGGTTCCTTAATATAGCGAGGCAAAAAATACAATGTTGAAGAAGATGATATCCAGCATGATTCAGCAGTGATAATGAACAATAATCCATGCATGATATCCAACTTTGAGGGAAATGGATTACTCATGTACCTCCCCAGAGTCTCACATCACGCTCACAGTCCTCAGAATGCAAATCGATAAGAACCCAGGCATCTCTCAGAGTTAACTTGTAATTCCCGCATTGGTTTGGCGACACTCCCAGGTTCACCCAAAGTGCTCTCCAGCACTTCGACATGTTCCCAAACGTATCACATTCACTCTCATGGAACTCCCACACTACTCATCAGAGATTCCAGTTACTCCCAAGGCCGGCCAGAATGCCCTCCTAGGGTCTGTTACTCTCCTGGAATTGACGCTTCCAAGTTTACACTCCACATCCTCTCAGACACTCCTGGAGGCTCCCAGTGACTAAAATATATTTTGCTGATACGGATGATCTGAGTTGTCTTTGGACATCAAAGAAGATGATTCGGATTGCCAATAGAAGAACTTACCTAATGCGCAGGCATGCTGGGACAAGACATTACAAACTATAAAGGAACCACTTGCAAAGAACTGGAGCCATGCCAATATTATCATAGTACAGTCTCTGTTTCCGAATTTCCCAAAAGCAGCTGGGGTTCTGGTACCACCATTACTCAAATACTGAAAGTCATCTCTGAACAAATTACCTGAGTTTGACCATGCACTTGCCCAGCCACTCCTGCAACCCAAGTCTAGTTGAGACCAAAATATTGCCCATCCAAATGCTGGTGTTGAACACAACATTCCCCAACACCAAACGGCCACTATTCAACCAGCACAAAGTTTTATGGAGGCAATCATGTTCATGATGACTCCTTTGCCAATGAAATTAGTTGAAATCTACTCAATAGTTGGTGAAGCTTGGAAAACTGCAATCTATAGTAGGAATCGTTAGTGTGTATTAGTAGGTATTCTTGTTGAAATCCCATCTGTGTTTCTAGTACCTGGTGGTCCATTTCTTAGTAGATGAGTGAAAAAAGAAAGCTGTATGTGTTGTATTCTGTTCAATGCTCCTCTATCAGATTTATGCAATCAACTATGCCTCAAAATATACATCTTGAGAACAGAAGATTATTATAATTGAAGGACAATTGGCAGATAGAGCTCATTGAACAGTTAGCTGTAGTGTCAAGTCGGCTTTAGACACTGAAACTGAGCTTTGGATCCAGGTTATGCAGCTGCTGTTTGACAATATGTGTTTCTCAAAGACCATTAAAGATAGAACATTATATTTCACCTGAATGGAAGTACCAGATTTAATATACCACCCATTGTTCTTCACTGCCAATACCTTGGGACACCAGCCAACCACATTTCAGTTCTTTTAATCTCTCATGCCAGAGACATTAGTACATCAGCAAAATGTAAATCATTCCGGAAGCAACATGCAATCCTCCCAGACACTCCGGGTGACCTCACCAGCGCTTCTAAGTACTTCTAGATGCCCCCAGACCCCCCTGGAGCTAAGCAATGTGCTCTCAGACTCTGCAAGAGCATTCTCAGGTACTTCTGAAAGCTCCCGCAGTTATGGGGGTGCATTAAGGATGATACGAGATTTGACTTATAGGATGGTCAAATTTTGGAGCTACTGAGACCTCTGCACAGATTGACGGGAAACTTCAAGAACAGCTAAGAACACTGCGCAGCTCTGCAGAAGACTTCGAGAGCAGCCGAGATCACTGTGCAGCACTGAGGGAGACTTGGTGCTGTATTCTCACAGCAGTGGTTCTTATTTAACTACAAGGCATTTCGCCTTATCATATTTGTCTTTGTTACAGTCACGAGATTCATGACATCATACTATGGCATGCAGTATTTGAGTCTGTGTATATATCTACATACGGTCAATCTGGCCGCCGATGGTAGTCGAGCATAATGGGAGGAGCCCCTGCACACGCCCATTGAGAGAACTTCGAGATGCACCACTTGGAGCCCATTGTGGTGAAACAATGGAGCTAGAAGACAGAGAGCCCACCATCAACACTCCGCCACACCTCTCGCGACATCCAAACAGAATTCATCTGAAAGAGCGGTCCTGGTTCCAAGAGGGTTGGAATCAGGTGAGAAGATATGATTCTACCAGGTGTTGAGGATCCATGCAATTGCGGGGATCCACGAAATCTCAGACAGAGTGACATCAGCAAAATGTAATTATATCACTGGGAGCCTCTGGGAGTGTCTGAGAGTTGTCGGACCAGAATCCTGGGGTGGTCAAATCCCAGAGTTGACTGGACCGACGCAGTGGCTTTCAGGTCCACCTGGGAGCACCTGGGAGCGCCGGTGACAAGACTGGGAGCGCCAACGAAAAGCTTGGGAGCACCTGGGAGCACCGATGACAAATCTGCAAGCACCGGCAACTAGCCTGGGAGCACCTCAAATCACTGTAGAGCAGTCTGGGAGAAACAACATGTTCTTTGGGAACACTACTGGTGCGCCTGGAAATCATAGCTACTACTTATCGTTCAACAATTTTTAAAACTCAAGTATTCAGTTTATATTTTCATCAATGAATCTATATAGCTACCCATCTACACACGGTATATCTGGACTGGCTGCAGGCGGTGCTTGAGAGCGATTCATGGTGCGCCTAAAGATGACGATTGAGTGAAATCAGAGATCCACTTGGAGGCCGTGATTGAGCAAGTTTGGAGAAACACTGGAAGGACGTGATCAAGTGAACTCAGTGATGCACTTGGAGGCCGTAATCGAGTGAGTTTGGGGATGCACTTGGAGGCCGTGATTGCGCGACTTTGGAGATGAATTTGGAGGCCGAGATTGGGTAACTCAGAGATGCACTTGGAGGCCAAGCTCAAGTTGAACTCAGAGATGCAGTTGGAGGCTGTGATCGAGCAAGTTTGGACATGCATTTGGAGGCCACGATCGTGTCACTCAGAGATGCACTTGGAGGCCGTGATCGTGCGAGTTGCGGGATCCACTTGGAGGCCATGATCGTGCAAGATTGGAGAAGTACTTGGAGGCGGTCATTGGGAGGCGATCAAAGGGAGACACGCCGGGTGCTGAGACTCTATCCATCGGTTAGTTGACTCGCAACCGTGGGAATGTGATAAGGTGACTTTACCTTTCAGCTCTCATGGAGAGCTGGCTGGTGGCGGTCTACCTTGTAGGGAGGCATCCCGGAAGCTGAGGCTACATTCAGGGGTCAACTTGTAATCGTGAGAATGAAGGGAAGACAGACAATCTTGGGTGGATGCTATAATCAGTGTATGCGGTACTCGGTATATGCTGTACTCAGTGTTAACTCATGATCATGGCATGGAGAGATAGAGAGGGATGACTTAACTATGTGTTCTGCGATGATGGAAGAGAAAAAGAGATGGGGGATGAAGATGGGAACGATATGGAGGATATGAGTGGATATGAGAAGTCCGGGGTACGACCTGCCTCATTCAGTTTAGAACACCTTGTATCGGTGTTTTTACTCGCCGGATCGGAAGTAGTACCTGCCGTATCAGTAATGGAAAATTGACCCGCACACAGAATTCTCTTAAGTCCCAGTTTCTCATCATGATTTCGCCCATCTCCGCTCATCTCTCTCTTTCTCTACCATCACCTAAGAACATGAAGTGAAGTCATCCCTATCTATCTCTCCATGCAATGATCATTTGTTAACGCCAAGTACAGCATACACCGAGGACTGCATACACCGAGTACTGCATCATCCCGAGATTGACTGTGTCCCGCTCCCAGCCAGCTCTCATCTCGGCGGACCTCATTGTACTCAACTCTCCACATTCCCACAATTACGAGTTAACCAATGACTAGAGTCTCAGCTGCTGTCGCACCTCCCTCCCAATCCACCGCCTCCAAATTGACTACCTCCAAGTACTCCTCCAATCCCGATCAATCATGGCCTCCAAGTGCGTTCCCAAAGTCGCTCAAGCGCAGCCTCCAAGTGCATCTCTAAGTTACTCAATCTCGGCCTCCAAATTCATCTTCAAACTCGCTCGATCACGGCCTCCAAGTGCATCGCTGCGTTCAACTTGATCTCGGCCTCCAAGTGCATCTCCAAACTCGTTCGATCACAGCCTCCAAGTGCATCTCTGAGTTCAACCTGATCTCCGCCTTCAAGTGCATCTCTCAGTTACTCGATCTCGGCCTCCATATACATCTCCAAACTGGCTCGATCACGGCCTCCAAGTGCATCTCTGAGTCACACGATCTCGGCCTCCAAGTGCATCTCCAAACTCGCTCTATCACGGCCTCCAAGTGCATCTTTGAGTTACTCGATCTCGGCCTCCAAGTGCATTTCCACACTTTCTCAATTACGGCCTCCAAGTGCATCTCTGAGTTCAACTTGATCTCAGCCTCCAAGTTCATCTCCAAACCCGCTCGATGACAGCCTCCAAGTGCATCTCCGGGTTAGTCGGTCTCGGCCTCCAGATGGATCTCCAAACCCGCTCGTTCACGGCCTCCAAGTGAATTCTGAGTTCAACTCGATCTCGGCCTCCAAGTGCATCTCCAAACTCACTCGATCTCGGCCTCCAAGTTCATCTCCCAGTTCACACCATCATGGCCTCCAAGTGCATCTCTATGTTCTCTCAATCAGTGTCACAACGTGCTCCTGTGATTACGCTCCAGTACCGTCTGCAGCCAGATTGGCCGTATGTATATATATAGAGAGACTTTGATAGATAATACATGCCATATTATGATGAAGCGAATCTTGTGACTCTAACAAAGACGAATCTGATGCACAAAATGCCTTGTGGTTATGGAACCCTAAGAACTTCCACTGCTGTGAGAATACGGCACTAAGTCTCCCGCAGAGCTGCGCAGAGGTCTCAAGCTGCTCTCGAAGTCTCAGCTACACCCAAATTTGACTATTCTATAAGTCAAATCTCGTAGCATCTTGAATGCACCTCCATCACTGCAGGTGCTTTCAGGAGCACCTGAGAATGCTCTTGCAGAGTCTGAGAGCACTTTACTTAGCTCCTGGGGGGCCTGGGAGCGTCTGGAATTACTTGGGAGCACCAGTGAGGTCTGCCGGAGTGTCTGGGAGGTTTGCGTGTGGCTTCCAGACCGATTTAGATTTTGCCGATGGAGTGAGACCAAAAGTTGGGAAAGATAGAGTGTTTATTTTCATTGTATGATAAGATGAGATGGAAATGAGATGATGTCTATCTACTCCAGGGTCTGCGGAATATATACTCGCTGTCACTCTGTCCACCTCTATTACCCATATATCTCCGTACACCCACTATCGCTAGTTAAAGATGTACTTGGAGGCTGTTATTGAGCGAGTTTGGAGATGCACTTGGAGGCGGTGATCGTGCGAACCTGGAGGCTACAATCGTGCCGGTTTAGAGATGCACATGGAGGCTGTGATCGAGTTGGTTGGGAGATGAGCTTGGAGGCCGTTATCATGCGAACTTGGAGGCCATAAATTGTTCGACTTTAGAGATACACTTGGAGGCTGTAATCGAGCCAGTTTGGAGATGCACTTAGAGGCCGTGATCGTGCGAATTTGGAGGATGTAATCGTGTGAGGTTGGAGATACACTTGGACTCTATGATCGTGCGAGTTTGGAGATGCACTTGGAAACCGTGATCATGCGAACTTGGAGGCCATAATCGTGCAAGTTCAGTGATACACTTGGATGCAGTGATCGAGCGAGATTGGAGATGGACTTGGAGGCCTTCATCATGTAAACCTGGAGGCCATAAATGGTGCGAGTTTCGAGATTTACTTGGAGGCTCTGATCGAGCGAGTTTTGAGATGCACTTGGAGGCTGTGATCATGCGAACTTGGAGGCCATGAATTGTTCGAGTTTGGTGATTCACTTCGAGGCTGTGATCGAGCGAGTTTGGAGATGCACTTGGAGCCTGTGATCATGCGAACTTGGAGGCCATTATTGTGCGAGTTTGGAGATACACTAGGAGGCTGTGATCGACTGGGTTTGGAGATGCACTTCAAAACCGTGATCAAGCGGGATTGGAGAAGTACTTGCAGGTGTTCAATCTGGAGGCGGTAGTTCGGGAGGGAGGCCTGACAGGAGCTGAGACTCTATCCATTGGTTAAGTCGTAATTTTGAGAATGTAGAGAATTGAGTACAACATGGTCTGCTGAGAGATGAGAGACTGGCTGGGAGCGGGAGACAGTCGATCTTGGGATGATGTAGTACACAGTGTATGCAGTACTCAGTGTATGCTGTACTTGGTGTATGCTGTACTTGGTGTTTACTCTTGATCATGGCATGGAGAGATAGAGAGCAATCTTTTAACTTCGGAATGGTAGAGTTGAGGACGAGAAAGACAGAGACGAGGGGAGGTGGTGGAAATCATCCTGAACACTGGGACTTAAGAGAATTTCAGGTGCAAGTCAATTTACCATCCCCGACACAGTAGGTACAGGTCCCAATCTGGTATGTAATAACACCGATACGAGGTCTTCCCAACCCTCTCAGGTATATTGTACCCCTGATTTCACATATGCGCTCATATCCTCCACATCGTTCTCATTTTCAACCCCCATCTGTCTCTTTCTCATCCACAACTCTAACATCATTGCAAAACACAAAGTCAAGTCATCCTTCGCTATCTCTCCATGCCATGATCATGATTTAACACCGCGTACAGCATACACCGAGTACAGTATTCACCCAAGATCGTTTCTCTTCCCTTCAATATCATGATTACAAGTTGACTCATGAACGTAGCTTCAGCTTCCGGCGTGCCTCCCTACACCACATCAGCAAAAACTGAAACGACATTCTCAGTATTCTTAGCATTTTGAAATTCAAGTTCGCCTTTTCTCAATTATGCAGTGTACTCTGGCTGGAAATATACTCAGTAAAATTGTTTTCATATCTTTGCGGGATTTTCAAACTTGGTATAGTATTCCCAAAAGGGTATAGCTTAGTCTGTTACATTGTTTTATAGTCGAAAGTTAGTCTATTTTTAAAAATGAAATATGTAATAAACATACTATTGCTTGCTTAGTAATATTATGAAACTTTTGGTTTATATATCTTCATGACCAATCATAATGAAACTAACCATATTTGGAATACCTCCAGCTATAATCAAGAAATAACTGAATATCTTTAATAATATTTCCTATTTGAGTTAGTTTGTTTTTGATTTGTCATTTCGAAATAGTAATGTCAA
>Ga0307515_10005220_pt1 | contig 26397 bp, 14 predicted proteins | sample 17_EM_MG_FD_194513 | JGI IMG/M metagenome (GOLD analysis project Ga0307515, IMG submission 194513) | Populus trichocarpa ectomycorrhiza microbial communities from riparian zone in the Pacific Northwest, United States - 17_EM | ecosystem: Host-associated > Plants > Roots > Unclassified | place... | reverse complement strand
ACAAATATATATATATATATATATATATATATATATATATATATATATATATATCACTAAATTATATAAATAAGGACAAACCCAGGTTAATTGGATGAGTAATTTTAAAATCTTTATTTTTTAAAATATAATATTTCAAGGGAAGTTTTGGAATAAAATTATAATTTTGTCAATTTAGATTAAAAAAATTGATTAAATAAGGACATAATATATACAATTAAAAATATAGGGATATACTAGATACTCACCAAATAATATAAGGACAAATTCCGGCAAACTACCATCTAAGTTTATAATGCAGAGAATTTCACTAGAGCAAGCCGGTCTCCTTCAGTTGCACTCAAAAAAGAAAATCCAGGCACCGATTTTTTCTCTCTAGTGATTGAGGTTTTTTTGTTTTTGGTTAATTTTGCTTTGAATTTAAGGATTTTCGTGCAGAGATCTTGTGAGATGGTTCTTGTAGCTGTTCAAATTTTGAGCTCAAGGAAGTGTGGATTAGGTCTGTTTGGTTGCTAGCAAAATTCGGTGCAGAATCTCCAGGTTCTTCTCTATGTGTCTTGCTAGGTTTTGTGTTTGCGTAGTCTTTAGGTTAATCTAATTTTTCTGTTTTAGGAAATTAAGGCAAGGAATATGTGTCGAGCTTCGTTTTTTCCTGTAACAAGTTGTGATGCATTGAATTTTAAGCAACGATTCTATTCTTGCAGAAAGGAGTAGTGATCGGTTGTTTTATTGAAGAGACATGGCGCAGCAGAGTAATTGGGAAGCAGATAAGATGTATGTGATGGTTTATAAGTATTTATTTTCTAGCATTTGTTTTTTATTTTTTTGCTGATATCTGTTATTTTGTTGGTATAGGCTTGATGTATATATTCATGATTATTTGCTGAAGAGAAAATTGCATAATTCTGCGAAAGCTTTTATGGCGGAAGGGAAGGTTGCCACTGATCCAGTAGGTAATGTTGTTTAGCTAATTAATTGCAGTAATTTTAACAAATTGTTGATACTTTATATACCCTCAAAGAACAATATGCTGTTTTGTTGTTGACTGATTCTTATTTTATTTTTAAAATGCAAAAATTGCACCGCGCGGTATGTGCTATGGCTGTTGTATTTGCGTAATTTATCTTGCTCTGCCGTTTGTTTGAACTTCTTGTAACTTGAAGTAGACTGAGCGGTATGCTTAAGCAGAGGTTGTACAAGGTATTTGAGTGTTTTTTTTTGTAGCAATTGATGCACCTGGAGGATTTCTGTTTGAATGGTGGTCTGTCTTCTGGGATATTTTTATAGCAAGGACCAATGAAAAACATTCTGACGCTGCTGCGGCATATATAGAGGTGCCTTCATGTTGTTCAAGTTAGAGTAATTTGAATGGTTTTTTTTGAAGGGTGGGGAAGATATAACAACTAACCTGAATATAACTTTCCATCAAAAACAGGCACAACAAAGTAAGACAAGGGAGCAACAACAGATGCAATTGCAACTCATGCAGCGTCACAATGCTCAGATGCAGCGAAGGGATCCTAGTCATCCAGCTCTTTCTAGTTCTCTAAATGCTATGAACCCTGAAGGGATGATGGGGCAGCCATCAGCCAGTGTATTGGCTATGAAAATGTATGAAGAACGTATGAAACACCCTCACTCTATGGACTCTGAGACATCACCAGCTCTAATTGATGCCAATAGGCTGTCCCTGCTTAAATCACCAACTGTTCAACAAGGGTAAATGTCCTTCTATTTTTAAATGCGAATTTCATCTCTAATTTTACAATCACTCGACAATATTCAGGTGGGTAATGGATTTCTCTTGTCCTTGCTGATTCAGCCAGCTAGCACAGGGTAATTCTGGGAACATGTCGGCTTTGCAGCAAATCCAGGCTCGAACTCCACTGATAACTGTAATTGCTTGGACTTGACCCTTCACTTACATTTTTGCTACTCAAATTTCTTGTTCCTTTCAAGTATTTCCATTCCACCATGCATTACCTGTTAACATGTTGAATTTTCAGGACATCAAAAGTGAGATTAATTTGGGCCCAACTCAGAAAAGTTTGCCTATGGATCCCTCATCCATCTATGGACAAGCAATTTTGCAATCAAAGTCTGGTCTAGGTGGAGCAGGTAATTTCAAGAAGAGATTTTCATATAAAACTTTTGTCCTTGATATTGCAAGTACAATTCACGTTTGCAGTCATGTTTTTTTCTTTTGCCAATTATCTTTCATCTCATCATATTGTAAGCTTCTGGGGCATGGTGGAGTGAACTTAAGACCTATATGGCTAGAAATTGAAGATGCTTCACAACATGCCTAATTTGAAATGTCTCAGGATCTCTAGAAACATTGGATGTAGAAGTTAAATGTTTAATTTATTTGTTTTAATACATGAAATATCATACCTTCCTTCAGGTGTGCAAGCTTGGTAAAACTCTTATTGTGTGTCCCCTTGGGGCCTAGATTGAATAATGCTTACCAGTTTGACAAATAGATGGGAGCGGACCACACCTACTGTGCTATCATAGCACCCCACCCAAAAAAAAAATTAAAGAAAGAAAGAAAAAAAAGATGTCCTGAAATACATGTTGAATAAGTTATGTGCTCTGATAAAGGTCATTCAAAACTTTAGATGAAATAACTATTGAGCAAACTGGAAAGATTGCTATTGCATTACTTAAAATGGATTACCTTTACTTCCTTTACTCAGGACTAAATCAAGGTGTTACTGGTCTTCCTCCATTGAAGGGCTGGCCACTAACTGTAAGTTTTGTTTTGTTTTCCTGTGCTGGATATTCAATTCATCCTTTTATTTGTGTATGTATTTCTGGGTCCTGGAACTTATAGCACACCAAATTCTACAGGGAATCGAGCATTTACGGCCAAGTTTGGGTGGACAAATGCAGAAGCCTAATCTGCAGACTCAAAATCAGTTTCTTTTGGCTTCACAACAACAGCAGGTCTTGGCACAGGCTCAAGCACAAAGCAACCTTGGAAATTCAGCTAACTATGGAGACTTGGATCCACGAAGGCTAAGTCAGTTGCCTAGAAGTAGCTTGAATGCAAAAGATGGCCAATCCACAAGAAATGATGGGTCTATATGTTCTCCAGTTCAATCAAGTTCACCAAAGGTTTAAATGTCTTCTAAGATGAGGAGACTGCCCAACAAAAATAATCCTTCTCCTGATGTTAAATATATCAAATAAAACTCAGCCATTGAATGTTTATCCTGCTTTATTTCAGAAGATGATGCTTTTGAAACTTATGAAAACATGGTTTTGATATTCTAAGGTCTCAAAAGGAGAGGTCTCTCTCTGATTTCTCTCTCTCTCTCTTTGGGTGCTTTGGAAAGGAGTTTGCACAATATCTGGACTCTTTCCTAATTGAAGTTCATGAAAGTAACATCACCACTGTTTGACTGTGGAACTGTATGCAAAAAATGTGTTGCTATGGATATTTTTTGTATAATCATGCCAGCATAGTGAGTCTGAGTCTTACAAAGATGTCCTTTTGAATTTCCGCTCCATTTAAATGTATCCTAAAATATTTTATATAACTGTAATCGACCCTCACAACCCTTTTTCCTAACAACAGTGATTCAAGACTCATTAATCTCCTGTCAGTTCTAAATACCTTCCTATTGTCTCTTGTCCTAACAACAGTGATTCAAGACTCGTTAATCTTCTGTCATTTCTAAATACCTTACCATTGTGTATTTGCTGGTGTTCTGACAGATGAAGATGACCCAGATGCAGCACCCTTCGTCTCAACAGCAGGACCAATTGCAGCAGCAGCAGCAGGTTGTAGTTGTTCAGAATTAGTTACAAAGCTCCCTGTATCATCAAATTTATAACTATAAGTGCTATTTATAACTGTACAATACCTCCTTCAATTATATGCTTTTCTAACCATTGAAGCTTGTATTATCTTATTTATAGTCTAACTGCTGGCTGCAGACTAACAGGAAAAGGAAGCAACACTCCTCTTCTGGACCTGCTAACAGCACCTGTACAGGAAATACAGCGGGTCCATCACCCAACTCTCCTCCATCAACTCATACCCCTGGTGATGGAATGCGAACAACCAGTAGTTTTCAGCATGCTAAAAGTGTGCCAAAAAGCTTGATGATGTATGGTCCAGAAGGGACTGGAAGTCTTGCATCATCTTCCAATATAATGGTATATATTTTTACATTTCACAGCTAATAATTAGGGAAATATGCAGCAGACGCGTATTCGGCATTGGTATCTTCATTATGAGCTCAAAGTTTCTACTATTTTAACAATGGATGAGATGCCTCATAGTCGTGTAGTGTATCAACATTATATACTGGTAGGTTTACAATGGTGGCAATGTGGGCACCTACCAAAATTAAGGGTAGGCTTACACATAAGAGAAGATTTTTTTTTTTTGGGTGAAAAGGAAGGATTACAAGAGAAGATCGCCCCCCAAAGTTTTTTTCCAAGAAAATTCACAACGGCCCTTAATAGTCCTAGGACTTTCCCCTTTTTTCTTGTCATGGATCCCTCCTTGTCATATGTCCTAAAGAATAGCTTTGTTTAGAATAATTATTTATGAAATAATCATTTAAATGGAATATTTTGTGTTTTTCAATTCAGTTTTGAAATGATAACTTTGTTTAAATCCAGTAATACATATTAGAGTAACACTATTTTGTGTAAAAATGCCTATTGAAATAGTGTTTAATTTTTGCACCCCTTAACCAAGAACCCTAGCTCCGCCCTGCCCACACTGCCCCTGTCAATACCCTAACAAAGTAATGGAAGTAAAAGTCTAAATTTGGAAGTCTATCCCAATTAACATGCCTTGTCCTTGCTGTACTCTACTCCGAATTTGTTGTCCACAAACTCCTTGAAATGCGAGTGGGGTTAACCAATTTATGAAACTAGCCTTAGTACATTCGATGGGAGCCATAATTAACCATTAATTAGGTGTATTGTCTCATGATAAAAAAGAAAAAAGGAGATCACCATAATGGTAAGCAAAAATATATCTAAATATGACTACTACCATAGTAAGTTAAATTTTTAAATCATGGAATTATTAACTGAAACATAAAAAATTAGCTTTAATCATTACTTGAGAGATAGCTGCTTTTTTTCCCAGTAAATGATGTCTTCAATTTTTTTTCCTTGTTATTTCTTTCTTTTATGTTTTCTTAGTAAATAGGAGGACAAATACCATTCGCATGCTTTCATTGTAAAAGCATGTCCACTCTCAACTCTCAAGTGTGTGTGTGTGTGTGAGAGAGAGAGAGAGAGAGAGAAATTTTATCTAAACCCAATTTTATTTAGTTAAAATTAATAGAAATAAGGAATTATCTGATATTATAAGTAATTTTGATATTTAGTTCAGAATATATTTATAAAAGTATAATTTTTCACAAGGAATAATTAAATAGTAATCTGTGTGAAAGAAAAGTTAATGATTTTTGTGAATTTCTTTATGTTATTTTCATTAATGTGAAATACTTATCGATTTTTGTGACATTATTTTCCTTTACATGAAATCACTGTATTGAATTTGACTCCCCTGAAAATAAATTCTGGATCAAAATAGCACTGTTAGATTTAGTTTCCAGTCAACGTAGTTGTTAAGAAACAGTACCCTTCAGTAATGTACACCACCATGAATCTCAGGAGTTGTATAAACTAAAATGTGACGATGCATTTGAGGAAGTCATTTCTTGGTGCAGGAAGACATGGATCGTTTTGGAGATATTGCTGCTCTAGATGATAGTATGGAACAGTTTCTTGCACCCGATGGAGATGGAAGGGACTTGTATGGAACAGTAAAGCAAAGTCTCAGTGAGAACCAAAAGGAGTCTTCTAAAGGTCAGCTGCTTATGGACATCTTTACGTCTTTCCTGAGTTGAGAATGACTGGTTTCTTATTTCATTGTTGGCCACTTTCTTCATGTCAGGTTTTACTTTTGGTGAGGTTGGCTGCATACGGACAAGAAATAGCAAGGTCACTTGCTGTCATTTTTCTTCAGATGGAAAGTTGCTGGCCAGTGCTGGACATGACAAGAAGGTATGGTGCATGTTACTGTTAATAATAAATCCATATTTGAGAAAGCTGTTTACTGGATGATGTTCTATCCCATTAGCATAAATATGGACGTCTTTTCTTTATATTACCCAAAATAATGAATACTGAGATATGCTTACTTTGTGTTGCGCGTATCAGGTTGTCCTGTGGAACATGGATAACCTGCAAACAGAGAACACCACTGAAGAGCATAAATCAGTCATCACAGATGTTCGTTTCAGGCCAAATTCGTCTCAGTTGGCTACATCTTCAGTTGATAAATCTGTGCGATTATGGGATGCAAACAATGTGAGTATCTTTTCCTCTTCTTGTGATTGGGATGTGCATCAAAGTCTGTAAGGTGCGGGGTGCAGCAATAATCTTTGTATTTCTGTGGTTTCCATGTCTTGTTGTTTAAGCAATCTTAAAATATATCTTATTGTTGAAAATGGTTTATTCATTTGAGTTTTGGTTGCAGCCGAGCTATTGTTTGCATGAGTATACAGGGCATAGTTCACCTATCATGTCTCTAGACTTCCACCCCAAGAAAACTGATCTTTTCTGTTTTAGTGACTATGACAACGAGATTCGTTATTGGAACATCAATCCATTCACAAGTGTTCGTGTCTCTAAGGTTCACTATATTTTTTAATATTCTTGTCTAAGTATTTCTTTCTTTCATTGTTAAGCTGCACTTGATTCTCTTTCAGTATAACCTTCCTACTAATGATTGAAAACAAATAAAAAAAACTTTCACTTAGGGAGGGAATGCACAAGTGAGATTTCAACCTAGAGATGGACATCTACTAGCTGCAGCATCAGAAAAAGTGGTGACCATCTTTGATGTCGAAACTGATAGGCAGATTCACTCATTCCAGGTATCGCACATAAAGAAATATGCTGTAGTTGGTAATTTAAATGTCCACGCATTATTTTTTCAAAAATAATTTCATTATTCAAGTACATAATTATCCACTCCTATTATTTCCAGGGGCATTCTGAAATGGTAAACTACATATGCTGGGATTCAACTGGAGATATTTTGGCTTCGGTTAGTCAGAACTTGGTGAAGATTTGGTCGATGGCCTCAGGGGATTGCATTCAAGAGCTCAGCTCCAATGGGAACCAGTTTCATTCTTGTGTTTTCCATCCAAGTTACTCCACTCTCTTGGTTATCGGAGGAATCTCAGTAAGTCGCATTCCTTTATAGAATCATACTACAGACAATAATGGATGAACCTTTCTGATGACTGGCTGTTGATTTTATTGTAGATATCACCTGTCATTCCATGGTTAAGACATTGGTTCATGGTAGTAGTGATGTTAGTACAGAAATAGATGGTGACAATTCTTGTTGATATTTCCGCTTCACACCAGCGAGGCTAATTTCAGGCCTTTTCTAAATGTTTCAGGAATGAGCCTGTAGTCCTTCCTCCTAACATTATATCTGAAACCAGTCCAGTGCTGAATTTCTTTATAGCTAGGGTTTTCCTTGTACATGATATCAAACTCTATTTTTTCCAGCATCAGTATCTTTGCTACAATATCAATTACATTCCAAGCATAGCAATGAATTCAGCTTATCTTGTTCCTATCTTTGCCGGATTTCTTGACATACTGCAATTGTTTTTTCAAATGTGGCTGCAGTCGCTGGAGCTATGGAACATGGCCGAGAATAAGAGCATGACAATCCCGGGGCATGAGAACATAATCGCAGCCCTGGCGCAGTCACCTGTCACTGGGATGGTTGCTTCTGCAAGCCATGACAGCACTGTCAAGTTATGGAAATAAATCCAGAATCTGGCCGTATGGTGATCAGTTGGTGCTGCTCTCACTTACATGTAGATCCTAAAGCTAGCAGTCACATGGTGGTTAGATCACTTGTATAATTTTCTTCTTTTCAACTGCTACACAGCATATAAGTGTTGCTTATAGGATGGTTTTTTTCATCGTTAAAAGTAATAGAGCACGAAGCAAGTAATTAAGCTAGTAAACCTAAGAAAATAGTTCTAGGAAAAAAAAATCCCGAGAAATGTTTTATTCATAGCTTAATGAATACATAAATAGGTAGCGTCTGATTATAAATGAAGGTTTTCGAGTTTTGTCAGCCAGGAATAACAAAAAAAAAAGGCAAGTTGCTAGAAGCAAAATAATATACGTAAAGTGTTTATTTATTATTATTTTTTATCTTAAGATAGCGGTTCGTTATTATACCAGTAAGAGAAGTTTTCTAGGTTTTCTCAGCCAAATATAAAATGCAAGTTGCTAGAAGCAAAATATTATACGTAAAGTATTTATTTATTATTATTATTATTTTTTATTAAAATTCATGGTTCTGCACTGTCGTGTTTGTCGTATATTATTATGGTATATAGTGTTTTTAAAATATATTAAAATATTTTTTATTTTTTTAATATTATCACATTAAAATAACTAAAATATCTTTAAAATATTAATTTAATATTTTTTATATAAAAAATATTTTAAAAAGCATGTTAGATTATAAAAACAAACACTACCGAAGACCATACATAACAGGAACGATAGATAGTACAGTTATCGTGGGAGATGAGAGCGGTAGTTTCTAGAAATTCTGACATGTTAAGAGGTTGACAAACATAAACATAGATTATAACACTAGATTATTTCACGTCTTATGTCGCGGGTAAGATTAATTTTAGTATTGTCCGCGTATCTTTTAGCCAAAAAAAAAAACAAAAGTTATATAGGAATGACAACATATTAAATCTAGGAATAACTTATTAAATATGTTATGAGACTTTGATAATTTTATAAAAAATAAATAAAAAAATTATTAAATTTAATGTTTAATTAATTTAATATTAAATGATGAAATTAAAAATAAAATTTAATTTAAAAAATTAATAGGTTAATTTGGGTTAACTTGTTAAACATGAATCATGGATAATGATAATCTCATAAAAAGCAACTCAAAATAAATTATGAAACTTAATTTTCAATCAACTTAATATTAAATGGTGAAATTAAACAAAAAAAACACAAAAAAACCACCTGAGTCAACCGATCAAACTTATGACCCGAGTCATGAGACTAAGAAAATCTTATTGAATGCAAACCGAAACAAATTATAAAGTTTAATTTTCAATCAACATAATATTGAATGATGAAACTAAAAACAATCAACTAAAAAAAAGACAAAAACAAAACTGAGTCAACTAGCCTAACTCGCGACATGTATAATAAGACCGTAATAATCACATAGAAAAAAAAACAATTATAAATCTCAAATTCCAATCAATCTATTTTTTAAGAATTAAATTGAAAAAAAATGATTGAGTGGACTCGAGTTAACCTGCAAAACCCGAGTCAAAAGACCAAAATAACTCGATAGAAAGCGAACCGAAAAAAATTATAAAGTTCAATTTACAATCAATCCAATATTGAAAGATGAAATTAAAAAAAATAAAAAAAAATCTGAGTCAACATAGTTAACCTGCAAAACTCGTGACATAGGTCATGAGATTATAATAACTATTTAGAAAGTAATTGAAACATATTATGAAGCTCTGTACCCCGTAAACTTAATGTTAGATGATAAAAAAAATTTAAAAATAAGTTAAAGTTTTTTGAAAAAAATCCTAACAAATTTTAAGTGCTAAAGTGGAAAGGTATTTCTCTGTTTATTATTATAATAGTAAAAAGCCAAGTATTTTTTTTAGCATGTGTTATTTTTTAAAATTTATATTAATTTTGTGATATTCTTTTAATAAAATATTTTAATATATATTTAACTCTTAACTTTTTAATTTAGTTTTTAATTAATATTAACAAAAAAAATTTATATTTATTATTACATGTAATTTTTAATTTAATTAATTAAATAAATAAATTATATTTTTGTTCACATTAAAGATTTTTTCATGTCAAAAATATATTGGGAACCATGCCCATTCATATTTTGACATTAAAAAAGCTTTTGATCCTATCAACGACAAAGCAAGGATTAACGGGAAAATTTTATGGTATATATAAAATAATTCGTGATATTTTATTAATTATTTAATATAATTAACTTTAAAGAAAAATATATATAAATAAAAATTATTAAAAGTAATAAGAATATTTTTATCTTCTATTTTTTATATTTATTTATTAAAAAAAATAGATCTCATAGAATAATTAATAAAATATTACTAATTAATCTCTAAGCAGAATAAAATTTAAATAATTAATTAATTAGATTTTAAAATTAATTGTTAAAATTTTACTTATAAATGAAAAATGTTAGCAGTGCCTAAGTTTTTTTGTTCAGTTTTTTTATTTATTTAACCCATAGCAGACAATTGTATATTTAATTCAACTTTATATAATATTACATGCTAATGAAGGTATAGTTGCAGGTGGATCGACCAACCACGCGCGAGTTCAAAATGGGTAAAGTAAAATAAAATAAAATAAAAATTAATGCACGTGTATTGTAATGTAAAAGCCACGTAGACAAGCCATGGCCATCCATCCATTCGGGCAGTGCAGCACAGAGCCACCCCGAATATCTTTGTCCTCGGCTGGTGCGTGTAGTAGATCCCAAACCGAAAGAAATGGGAAAAGGTAAAGTGATTGACGACGCCGTCATGAATTTCGCAGTGACCGGGAAAGATCATCACTTCCTCGTCGATGCTGATCTTGAGGAGGAATTCTCCGATTCCTTCCGTTGTTCCGTCTGCCTGTAAGCTCTCTCTCTCTCTCTCTCTCTCGGATCTGGTTTTGTATAATCTGTGCTTACTGATACTGTCATGAGTTCTTCGCTGTACACATGGATAATAATAATTTATCTATTAGCCGTTTTCAATCCTTTTAAAACAAAATTTTCTTGCTGAATATATGGCAAGTATTCAAGAATTTCTTCAGCTATTGTTAGTGTTAGTTGTTTGTTTATAGAGTGATTAAGAAACAATTCTAATTTACTATTGGTTTGGTCTCAGGGATCTTCTATACAAACCCATTGTGCTCTGTAAGGCATTAATTGTTTTTAGCAAATATGTTATTATTTTGATTATTAAAATATGATCTAATTCTCTGTTTTTTTTTTATTGTTTCATTGCAGCTTGCGGCCACATTTCCTGTTTCTGGTGTGTTCACAAATCTATGAGTGGTCTGAGGGAGTCTAATTGTCCAATTTGCAGGCATCCATATAATCACTTTCCAACCATTTGTCAGATGCTGCACTTCTTGCTCTTCAAGTTGTATCCTATGGTGTATACGAGGAGGGAAGAGCAAACTCTAGGTCAGCATCTCCTTGTTTTTGGAGTGTTTTTTTTTTCACCTGCAAACTTTTTAAATTGCTTGGTGTGATAATGGAACGTAGAAACACGAGCTGAGAAAGACTCCTGCTCCTCTCGCGCTTTATTATTACCCTGACGAGATCAAGGTCTGATATTTGTTAGATTTTTGCCTTGTGATTGTACATTTTACAAATGTCATGGAAGGAGTCTGGAGCAATTCCATGCTAAAACAAAATCTATTGAAGAACAAGGACATATGTTGAAGATGCCAGCTTTGTTAATTGGCTGGTATAGTTAAAGTGCTATTGAACAGTAATTCATGAAATTACCTGAGCTTTGTTTTTGTCTGAAGCATAGGATTCATTTGTGCATTTTTTTTAAAACTTCTTGTTAAATGGGCACTTGTTCTTAATTGTCGTCCGAAGGGGCAGCGTTGATAAGCAGAACCTGTGAAGTGATTTTTTACTAATATGAGAAATAGGATGGTCAATTTTTTTATTTTTGTTTATTTTTTTATTTTGAGAATTTAGTTTGGCAGAAATGATACACACTTTTCCAGTGAAAAATACTCCAGAAAGACACTTGGGTGAAACCATTATATTGTTTTGCTTGTAACCTTGCTTAAATCATTTTAATTAAACTATAGGTAAATATCTTCAGTGATATGAGAACCATCTTCTCCCACACACAGAATGACAGAACGCCAAAGCTACTTTTTTTTTTGTCATCAATCAATGAAGTTTTGTGCTATTTTATAAAGATTCAAGATTTCCTTTCCTTTTTGCTTTTTAACTGTTTACAATATAGGTGCATCCAATCACCACCCACATTATGTATCACTTAACTGATAATGCATTTAATGTTCAGAAGTTTTGTTAGGCTTGTTTTGAATCTAGTCTTATTATCATACTCTGGCCTGCAAAGCTCTCAGGTGCATAGTGGTAGTTAGGTTATTTTACTAATGGTATTAAAATGTCCATTTTAATCATGTAGTGTTCGTAAATTCTATTTTTTTTACATTTCTTACTTTTCATGTTTTTTCAGAGGAAGAGATGGAAATGGGCTTCTTCTCACCACAATTTGGCTATAAAGAATGCAACAGTGATCTAAAACATCATCATCCAAGGGATCGAAAGCATGCACTAGACAGTTGCTTCTTCAGGAATGGGGAATTTTGTGGAAGTACACAACAAATAGAGTCTGTTAAGTCTGTTTCCATGATTCAAGCTCCCACTATGTCTATTCCAAACAAAGTTTGTGATGAAAATTGCTGCATGATCAAACCTGACAGTGTTGAAGAAAACAATTTGCCTGAAGATAAGTCGAACAGAAATTGCAAGCAGGTTTCAATTGCTGATGTACAATGCAGCACATGCAAACAGCTTCTTTTTCATCCAGTGGTTCTTAATTGTGGCCATGGTATCCTTTTTCACTTCAACTTTAGACAGACTACTGATAGTAGGCTGTACCATTGCCTATCTACCTGGAAAGTTTTTTCATGACTGATCCTTTTTTTCTCTTACATTGTTTCAGTGTATTGTGAAACTTGCATTGGTCCAGTGAATGAGATGCTTACATGCCAAGTTTGTCAGAGTTTGCATCCAAGGGGTTTTCCAAAAGTGTGTTTGGAGTTTGATCATTTTCTAGAGGAATACTTCCCTACAGAATATGCCATGAGAATAGAAGCTGTTCAGGCCAAACAAGTGCCTGTCAAGTTTCAGCACCCAATCACTTGTATGTCTCACTGTTTGATCCCTTCCTTCCCCAACCATGCTAACTGCTCAATTTACAACTCTGATAATATGCCCTTATCTTCTGTTCATATTTGGATTAGATGTCTCATTGTTCGACTAGTTAGGTTGTTAAAATTCATGTAGGGAAGCCTCGTACATATTTTATTTAAACCTAATCAAGTCAAGGAAAATCAATGATGAAGTCATCAGTTCAAGAAAAGTGCATAAACAGGAAGGGGGCAGTGTTGTCAATGTTGTTTCTTTCTGGCCGGCCAATACCATCTCAATTTAAATCTCATCCATCTTGGATTTCTTGGTTAGATACCAGCCTGGCTATACTGGTTAGTACCATTTCATTCCACATTTTTGCATGGACGTTTTGGACTTTTCCAAGTTAAAACACCAAACCTCTAATTTTCTAACAATCCCTAATTTTTGGGTTTTTCTCAGTTAAAACAACCAATCCCTGATTTCCTTGGGAATCCCCACAAGATCAAGATCATTGCTTTTATCTGAAATGTAAATTATAAATTAGTCCTTTTATTTTTCATAAATTGGATTAAATAGTCCTAGTTTGAAAAATAATTAATTAACCCTTTGTCTAGCTTTGACCATTTTTATATTTTTTTTGTTCCAAATAATTTTTTTTCTCATCATTTTGTATTATTATTTCTTTTTTATATATCTTTTTTTCTATTTCTTAAAAAAAATTGAAAAAAAAAAAAATGAAGTGGGCGAAAAGGATTACAAATAGATTTAAAAACATAGGGACTGGTCAATTAGTTTTAAAACTAGGGGAACTATTCAATTAATTTTGCAAAACTGTAGACTCATTTATAATTTTCTCCTGTGTAAATGACATATGATTTAATATTCTCCTTGTATTATTAGTTTTTTTTTTATTTTGAGATATTGTCTCTTTGTTTCTATTGGACTAATTTAGTTTTTTAAGTTAATTTTCTTTTGGACATTTAGTATGCAGTAATGATTTTAATCTTCTAATTTATTCTTTGATGTTTGAGATTTTGTTTTATGGGAATTTAACTTTGGATATTTGGGCTTTAATTTGTTTCCCTTAGAATACAACTTTCAATATTGTTTTTTCCATTAGGACCATGGAACAAAACGCTGAGATGTCAGGTATAGAAAAATTTCCAACCAATAACAAATCCAGAACAGTATTGACAACATTGGGAGGGTGGGACAGTGCATTCCCTTTAGATAATGTACCTTCGTGGGAAGGTGTTTGACCTTATTTCTTTTGTTTTAGATTTCTATCTAAAATATAAGGCTAATCTGTACTAACACCCCCTAAACTTTAGGTAGTTTTGATTGACTCCTAAATTATTTTTTTATTTGAACCCCTAAACTATAACATGTTTTCTTTTACGCCCGTTACGCCATTTCCTTCCATTTTTCTGTTAAATAACATCTGAGTTGCTCTTTTTTTTCTTATAAACATCAAAATGTCATAAAGAATTGGTAAAAAAAAATAAAAATCCAGCTCGACCAATATTATGATAAAGACAACGTTTACAATATTTCTTGCATCACAAATGTCTTTTTATAGTTTGAGATACCACTAGTTACCATTAAACCATCCACTTCCAGGTTCTACTAAGGCTAGTGAAAAGAGTTTTCAATCATCCTCAGCAACCACAAGAGAGAATTTATCATGGCGGGCTGACCCACACTCAAAGGTTCATGTTGGAGTTGGTTGCGATTCTTGTGGGGTAATTTCTATTCCTTTATTCCTTCCCTTTGGATTGATTTCTTCTCTTCACTATTATGACAAATCATTACCAAGATGTCTCACAACTTGGTTGTTTCATGATTTTTGGTTGAATTGTGTCTTTGCAACAAGTAGAATAACGGGTTACCCATGTTGACATTTGGTTTAGACATTGTGATGCTTGCCTTCCATTTTCTTTTGTTTGAAATGTGCAAAAGGTGGGGTTGCACAGTCTGAACCAGTACATGATAGTGATACAAGTTGTGTTTATGTTGGATGTCAGATAATATTGGCAGGATTGGCATGTCTTTGCAGTTCTTTCATTCTCGCACCCCGATTCATATCACTTGATGTGAACTATATGCTAAACCTCTTTGTTTTGTGAAGTTAATATTAGTATAGTGGGTGAGATTGTATGGAACCCTCCTGAACTATTGGTTGGAAGTGTCATTAGCCCGCAAACAAAAGATTTTGAGCCTTCAGTCCCTGAACAAATTGTTTGGTTTAATTTATTCCACTGTAAATCAATCAAGATTTCCATCCAAATAAAAAAAAAATACTTGCATTGCAGTCACATATGTAATAGTGGACCCATAAAAAAAAATTTATTTTTATTTTTCCACTCGTCTCTCCCTCCTTGTATCACTCCCTAATGCAACCCATCTGCAAAAAGCTTTCTATCCTTATTTTCTATTTCTCCTCAATCAACCAAGTCACCTACCTCTACTATGCTAATTACCACTAGCCAAAACCCAGTACAAGAAACAGTTACTTATCCGCCAATTACCACTAACCACCACCACACCATCAGCAACCTCTACTATGTTACCAGCCACCAGCCAACAACCTCTGCCACACCATTAGACAACAACAACCTCCACCATGTATCATCAATAATAACTAGCTTGAGACAAAAACGCTGCCACCAGCAACTCTAGCTACCACTGCTTTCAAAAGCTTCTCTTACTTCATCCACCATTGAAGTTTTGGTGGTGTTCTTTTGTAGGTTTCTGATGGTACAAGGGATTTGGAATGGGGGTTTGAGAATTTGAGACTAGGCTATCTCTGAGTAGAATTAGGAAATGTTTCTGATTTTTTTTTTGTTCTATTCATGTTAGGTTGCGCCAAGTTTAGTCCCTATTCATGAGCAAAGTGTAATTTCACATTCACTTTGCTTTGAAGCGGGTTTAATGTTTCCATGATTAGGGTTCTCACGTGCTTGCCCTATTCATCAGCACCTTCTGCAAATCTCTTTATTTCTCAACATCTCTCTCTCAATACATCTGGTATTATTAAAAATATGTTTGTTTTGCAGAAAATATTCCAAGTTCAGAAAATATTTTGTAGGAGAATACTTTCCTTCATTTTTTCAGTGTGAAACAAACGTATGAAAAATATTTTCTAGTCAATCCCTGAAAAGCACCAATTTGGAGGAAAATATTTTAACCTTAGGAAGGACGGACAAATACTTTTCTCAGTACTATTAACTCATGATATTTGACCACCCCCACCCCTTGTCACAACCACCACATTTTATTATTGTTCCTTCATAACCCCAGCATCACCACCATCATCTTATTACTAGTATATTACCACCATAGCCCTCTACTACTGTAAGAACCACCACCACCATCATTAATGTCACCACCTTATTATTATTGAAGTAACCATTATTACTAGTATATTACCACCATAGCCCTCTACTACCATAACAACCACCACCACCACCATTAATGTCACCACCTTATTATTATTATTGAAGTAATCATCATTTTATTACTAATTGTCATCATCATCACTAAAACCACCAGTGGCACCATTCGTAGTATTAGTATCACAAATATTATGTTCATAATTATCACCACCGCCATTATCTTTATCACAAACATGTCAATTTTTCTCATCTTATTATCATCATTAAAAATTTAAGAAAGGAAATAACTTATTTTATAGTAAAATATTTTTCTTGATACATCTAAACAGTGAAAAATAACTTATTTTTCAAGAAAATGTTTTCCATTTTTCTACAACACAGACGAACCCTAAGTTCTGAATATTCCTTTTTGGTTTCAATGTTTCAATTTTTGAAGAGTTTGCAAGCATGCTCTTCCTCTATATCGATCTTCTCTATGCAACTTGGTTTGTTTGCCCTTTTTTTTTTTTTTCCTTTTTGAAGGATTTTTATTTTGGTCTTGAAAGGTTTGAAAATATTGGATGAATTTGGATCGTCACTGTAGAATTTTGTTCAAAAGCTAACAAGGCAAGAATTGATGGTAGTTTAGTTTTTCCTATTATTATTATTATTATTATTATTCAAACTCTTTTATTAACAATCTTCTTATTTTTAATAATGACAAGACATGACTTGTGTGAAAATTCTGAATCCTCATGGACAGAACCCTAAGAAAACTAACGGTTGGACTAAATCAAATCAAACAATTTGCTTATAGGCTAGGACACTCTGACCAATAATTGGGTGTTCCCCTCCCCTCCTCTTTGCAAGATTGTCTCTGTTTCTTTCTAGTCCAAACCTTCAAGTGCCTCTAGGTGGACGTGTTGTGTCCCTTGATTATTTGTTTCAAATTTAGTTACAATTTGAGATCTTTCGAGGACGGGACACTCCAGATATTGGTTTTGCCTGTTGAAAATTGAAAAAATTGAAAACAAGTAGAAGGTGGGGTATGTGAATTTATAAACAGTTTGATTTGAACTTTGAAACTCAATAATACTTCATGAAATCTATGCTGTCCAGGTATATCCAATAGTTGGGGATAGATACAAGTGCAAAGATTGTGTTGAGGAAATAGGTTTTGATCTTTGTGGAGACTGCTACAATACTTGCTCCAAGCGACCTGGACGGTTCAATCAGCAGCATACCTCGGAACACAAGTTTGAGCTTGTAAAGTCAAATATTATTCATAATATAATGTTGAGGTTGGTGACTGGACAGTTGGATAGTGCTTCTGCTTTTGCCAACCACGATGATGCTTCAGGAATTTCTGAAAATGAATCCCCTGCTCCCATTTTGTCTGGCGATGCTCAAGACAGTAGCAGGAACAGTTTGGCTAGTGCTGTGACCCACCCTGATAGTGCAGAGGATGAAAACGAGACCCAAACAACCAGGTAAAATGTTTTACCTTGAGCATATCTTGCTTGATTTGGTGGGATTATCTATGTATGAGTTGCCTCAGATCAAACCCCCTCAAAAGCGAGAGAAAATAAAAGAAAGGAGAGGAAAAAAGCTCCCATTGCTCGGTGCAATGCATTTCTAGTCTATTTCCTTGCGAATCACAAAGATCTGATGGAGTTTTGTTCTCACTGCACTTGTGATAATTCACTTTATATCAGAACCATCTCCCAATTTTAACTGCCATTGGCGGTTGTATATCATGTATCATAGTGTAAAAATCGTCTGCTTGTGCAAGAGTTGTGAATCAGCAGTGCTCGCATCTACTTGCTTTCCTTGATAAACACACTGTATATTGCTGCTCTTTTGTATAATAAATTTATATAAGCAGTGCTGGCTGTTGTTTTTGTGAATGGAAAATGAGAATCATGTGCCAAGGGGCTCTAAAACCCTGTCCCTAGAGAAAGTAGGTGGGCTTTGCTTTTATGCAAGGTGATTTTTCCTTAAATAAAATAATCAACTTTTTCATCAAAAATAATTACTGTACATATTATTTTTTTAGGTGGAAGCTAGTAAAATCATATTCTACTTTTAAAAAATTAATCAATTAAATAATATTTATATTTTTACCAGACATTCATTTAGCAGTCTTAATTACTTTGTGATAATTTTTGGATGTTCGGATATTATTGATTTCCTGCTGATGTTGTAAAATATCCACGAGTAATTAAGATTTGATTCATTAGAGCAGAAGGTTGTGAAATTCATTCAAAGTTAGGAGGAAAACATTACCGAGATTAAGACAAGAGAGGAGGCAACATAAGCCGATCGAGGACTGCCGAGACAAGACAGAACAGAACAGAACAGGATAGTTGTCTAATTAATAGCATCCCATGTACGTTTAAATTAAGGGGATTTATATTAATTCAGATAAAATAAAAACGAAGGGAACCATCAGCCACGAAATCGTTAACATAATAAGATTGTAACTTTCCATTACTGGGCTATCTTTTCACTATAAAAAAGCATGTTTGAATCATCATCGCTAGACACAAGAAAATCATAGTTCTTTACAAACTTGGGGGGAGAGTGCCAGCTCTGATAGACTTTGGTTGAAATGGCTTTCAAGCTCTCAATTTCTCTTGCTCTTCTTGCAATTCTTGTACTGGTGGTGGGTTCCGAAGCTGGTGGAATAGCGGTTTACTGGGGTCAGAACGGCAATGAGGGAACCTTGGCGGAGACTTGTGCCACCGGAAACTACGACTACGTAATCCTAGCGTTCCTCCCGACTTTTGGAAATGGTCAGACTCCGATGATTAATCTCGCCGGTCATTGCGATCCATACAGCAATGGCTGCACAAAATTAAGCCCTGACATAAAATCATGTCAAGCCAAAGGCATCAAGGTGATGCTCTCTATTGGAGGAGGAGCTGGGAGCTACTACCTCACCTCAAAGGAGGATGCAAAGCAAGTGGCGAACTACCTTTGGAATAACTTCCTGGGAGGAAATTCTTCATCTCGCCCACTCGGCCCAGCTGTTCTTGATGGAATTGACTTCGATATTGAAGGAGGGACAGACCAGCACTGGGATGATCTTGCCAGGTTCCTTTCAGCTTATAGCAAGCAAGGTAAAAAGGTGCACCTAACTGCAGCTCCTCAGTGCCCATTTCCTGATGCTTGGGTAGGAAATGCACTGCAGACAGGTCTCTTTGACTACGTCTGGGTTCAATTCTACAACAATCCTCCTTGCCAATTCTCCGGGGATATTGCCAATCTTGAAGATGCATGGAAGCAATGGATTTCAAGCATCCCAGCTCAAAAAATCTTCCTGGGATTGCCTGCTGCTCCTGATGCAGCTGGAAGTGGCTTCGTTCCTGTAGCTGACCTTACTTCCAAAGTGCTTCCAGCAATCAAGGGCTCTGCAAAATATGGTGGTGTTATGCTGTGGTCCAAGTACTATGATGATCAAACTGGCTATAGTAAATCAATCAAGAGCCGCGTCTGAAAAAACAATAGTTGATCTCTTCACATATATGTCTAATACCAGTTATATATCTGCATAAATTGCCTCTCATGTAGAGGCAGATTTCATGTTTTTGTTACATGTTGTCGACTCGTATTTTGTCTGATCTCCTTTCCCTTTTTCAGATTTTATTTTATCTCTCTTTTAAGAAATGGAAACTCAACAAGCAAAGCAAACCAGTCAGAACATATGTCAGTCATGGCACCATCACCCAGCAATCTCATTCAAGAGAGAACAATTGCAGCTCCTAAGGCCTCTAGAAGGGTCATTAAAAATAGGTCCTGCCTACGTTTATCACCCACTTCACGTCCAATATAGAATTCCAAGTTAATTATTAATATAAAAAATAAATATGTTAATGTTATAGATGCATTTTAAAAGATTGTGAATTTTTTTAATTCATAAACAAAAATATTTTATTTATGTTGCGATCATGATTTCAATTCAATTTCTAATGTGAAAAAAAATAATTATACTAAAAAAATATATAAACTGATAAATAAATAAAAATTATTAACAAGAAAAAATTTATTTTTCATTGTAGAAATTAAAAATAATTGCACTTACAATGATTATCCTTTTTATTTTCAACACTCTTATTCATTTTATCTTAGCGGCTAAATTTTATTGCTAATAAAAAATGATTTCTATTTTTATAAAAAAAAAATACTCCATACAAATACAATTAATCCATATAAAATATAAAAATAAATTCAATACAAATCAAACTATACTTTCAAAGTATCACCCAACTAAACAAAATGTAAAAATATTTAAATAGAAACAATTAATAAAAAAAGTTAAAAATAATATATATAAAAAAAAAACCAGGTATTGATGGACCAAGCCCCATACCCAGCCTTAGTGAAAAACCTAGGCGCGCGTCTTAGTCGCTAGAATTGAAGTTTGTTTTCTGGATCCAAAAATCCAAAATTCAGTTCATTTTTACCCAAAAACATTTTAAAAACACCTTATAAACATTAAAAAATCACTTAACAATCTCAAAACATCTTGAAATCACTTTAAAAAATAAAAATCAACTTCATCAAAATAACTCAAATGGACCGATCTATTTTTTCCACCATGTTTAGAAATGAAATAATCTCTATTGAACTCCTTTCCAAAAAAAAAAATCCATTAACATAAAAATCCCCTGTTTCATAGCTGGAACTTGACCAACCGATAACTTCCTTTTTCATTCATTGTTTTTCAATGAATTCCTCTGTTCTTTCTCAACTCCATGGACTAAAATATGAACGAAATAAATTTTTAAGCCAAAACTTTGAAGCCAGCCATATATTTTCTCCATGTTTTAAATTGCAATCATCTGTTTTTTAATTTTGTCTTCCTTATATAATTTAAAATTTTATCTCATAGAATTATACAATAAAAGGATTAAATAAAAAATTTATAAGGAAAAATTAAAAAAAAAATTGTGAAAAGCGATTTTTAAATAACAACGAACAATTCAATATTTTTATCTTTTACATGTACAGAATAAGAATTATATTAATTTTACAAGCAAAATTTAAGATATTTTAGTAAATAAAACTTTCACATCCAAATATATTTGAAAGAATTTTCATGCATTTACGTTGGAGATAGAGCTTAGAACATTCATAAATAGAACTAATTAAATCCATCCACTTAATATATTGGATGCCCTTTAGCAATTTTTTATTTGACAGGTTTAGGGTGTTTGAGAGTGTATTAATAGTTATATTTAAAATAATATTTTTTTTATTTTAAAAAAAATATTTTTAATTTTAACCTATTAAAACGATATAAAAATATATAATTTAAACAAAAATAATATATTTTAAAATAAATATAATTTCCAAACACAAATGAGCGGCAGATTTGTTGGGAGTAGAGAGCAAGGAGCAGAGTCATAATTGGTAAAGTTTTTCACACGTTGGCCATATGTACGGCTCTTCATGGTCCTCGGGAAATTAACTCCCAGGTTTAAGAAAAAATATTTTTTATATATATAAAAAAATCACTGGCCAATAAATTCTTTTTTTCGACTACAACAACGTAGAAAATATTTTAGAAAAATAATAGAGTTGTTGTCCTCGAGAGCGTAATTTGTATACATTTTTAAGGTCATTTTCTAATAATGTAACATTAAAAGCAACAAATAATTCAACAAATTGTACTGTTTTTTATGACGTAACCTATTGAAAATATAAAAAACAAATTCACAAATATTAAATGGGCTGTGATAAATAGTATTTGGAATTATAGGAGCAGTGATTTTTTTAAAAAAAATTAAAATAATAATTTTTTATTTTTTAAAATTTATTTTTAATATTAGCATATGAAAACTATCTAAAATTATAAAAAAAAAACATTTTTAAACATAAAAACAATTATAATTTACTAAAAATTCTCTTAATGGGTGATTTTAAAAAAACTAAAAACAAGGGGAGCTGGCAGTGAGATTTGTGTAACTGTAAACTACTACTATGGTACTGTGCTGCTATGTATTTATTGAGCCAGAAAAAAAAACTATTACTATATTACGTTATATAGTACTCTTTTTTTGCGTGTGGTAATTTGGAGGTGGGTTTTAGAGTAGGGTATCCCTAGCCCTAGGGTTAGGGTTTTCTTGAGATTCCCTTGAGAGTTTGAAAAGTTTGGAAAAATGACAACGATGGGAATCCAATGCTAATTGCCTACAGCTTCATGGGGTGCTGTGCTCTGTGCACCACTTGCATTTCGTCTTCAGCGGAGCTTTCAGCCCGGTTGTAGGATTTTCCCCTCTTCTTTCCCTGCCTAGGTGAGGGCTGTGAATATCCGGATTAGTTTACACATATTTTTATTAATCTTTTAAAATATTAAAATTAATAACCAAGTGAATATGTAGTGGCTCTAAGATTTATGTTATTCAAACTAAAAAGCAAACTCAGGGCCTCCCTGTATTCTTCATCGAGAGGGTGATTACAGTTGATTTTTTTATTATTTTAATGTGTTGATATTAAAAATTATTTTTAAAAAATATATTATTTTTATGTATTTCTAAATGAAAAACACTTTAAAAAATAACTATAACCACACTCTCAAATAATATTTAATATTTAGATAGATAAATTAAAACCTAATCCTCTTTGTCTTAGCTTTTTTAATCTATTTTTTATGCTTTTAAACTTGTTTTTTTGATTAAAATATAGGTTGGAAAGCTAAGATAAATGGGCACAGTTAACATGGATTAGTTTCATCTATAAGTTAGTAAACAATTAAATAACATGTTAATTTTTAGTTATTCATAATAATTTTTTTATAATAATCCAAATCCAAGCAATGTTAAATATTATGAAAATATGTTAGATAAAACTCTAAAAACACACATAAATTATTGAATAATGTATTAAATTATGGATTTGTGGGAGGTTTAATGAAAAATTATGGATTATGTATTAAATTTTAAAATGGGAAGCATGATTATAAAATTCAAACCTGGGTTAACTAGAGTAAAAAATTAATTTGAATTAATCTAAATTTTTTTTAAAAAATCAAAACATGTTTGTTTTTTCTATAAAAAAAATCATTAATGTCACAGTAGAGCTCATCGGACGGTGAACATGTGTCTGGCTACACCTCTGCCGCGTGGAAATTAAAATACGAAAAGGAGAGTTTTGGCGGGAAGAAAAGATTCCTTCTGGATACATTTTTTTTTTTTGAAAAAAAAAGAAGAAGAAGGAGAAATGTTTTAATTATTTTCTCACTCCAAATAGTCAAAAGTTGCTCAACAAACTGTGGTACTACGATGATTAAAACAAATTAAAAAGAACATAGTTTATCCTACCTGATCTAGTGGGCTAGCTAGCCCATCGATTCGTGGAGTTGTATTGAAATTTCTTTTGAGTAAAAAGAAAATATTTAGATATTGATAAAGTGTTTTTTTCATAAAAAAAAATGGTTTTATCTATGAATTCAGTGATATTTCAATCTAATATAGAGATGTAAAAATATTTAATTTATCTTGGTTAATTTGATTTGACCTGTGATATTTGTAGGGATAAATTTTTTAAAAAAAAAGAAAAGGCTTAATATGAAATTATAACAACATTGAAAGATAAAATCAATGAAAAATAATATTTAATTAAATAATAAAGTGAACTTTAGTTAATCAAGCAAACATGTGACGAAAGTTATGCACGTCACTAGATTCAATAATTTTTTTTATCTCAAATATTATTTTTCATTTAATTACACGACTATAAAGTGCATGATTTTTTGTGTGTGAAACGATACATTATTTTACAAGTTAAAAAACCTTGACAGACACATGTGGTCAGGATAGCAAAGGTAAGTCATTGATAACAACAAGAGTAATTGTATTCTTTTAGGTTCGAGTCAAATTAAAAAAAATAGATAATTGATAATAAAATGTGAAATTTTATTTTTTCTTTAAATTGAGAGAGAGAAAAGGCATTAAACAAAAACAAATAAATAATATTATGAATGTCGTAGATCAACCTGTTAAATTGCAATCCGAATAATAGATTCAATTGAGTTCAGTGATTTATTTTATCAATTCTTTTTAAACCAAGTATAAAATAGGGGGAATTGGGCCTCGCCGTGTCGGCTTGGGCATTATATATATATATATATATATATATAAACAACACGGCCAACGCACTATGGTTTATCTTATTTTTTTCTAATTTCTTAAATGGGTGGACCCTTTTTTATGAAAAAAAAAAAACAACAAACAATGCATCACTTATTTTCCACAATTTACTAGACAATCGGGGGTTCAATTTTTTTTTTAATTTAAAACTTATTTTTATCTTAAAATATCTAGAAAACACCGCAATAAACCTATCCATAACCACCAAAAACCCAATAAACATCTCAAAAAATCAAAATCAATCCAAAGCCATAATGATTCCCACGGTTAGATAAGGAGAAAAAAAACAACCAGGTCAAACAACCTTTATGAAATGGAACTTATTGGCACCAAAATGACACCCAGGCTATTGCATTGGCCCGTGCTACGCGGAAAAAAATGACTAAGTGAAAAAAAATCTAGTGTTTATAATATATCTTTTAAAAATATAAAAATATCTTATTCATAAATTTAAAATCAATTAGATATTAGATGATATTTTTATCTAACGTTAAGAATAAAACACATTAAATCAATATAGGTCATTTTAGGTTTACATGTAAAGGTTGCGGATATAGTCTTAAGAAAAAACAATATGGGAACCTAAATCTCGAATTAATTTAATGTTGAATGATAGAATTGACAAAAAAACCATTAAAAAAAATAAGTGAACTTGAGTCAACCAGCCAAACTCTTGATGCAAGTCACGCACATCATCGTATTCAATAAATTTTTTATTCCATGGATTATTTTTCATTTAATAGATTAAAATGACAATAAAGCGAATGTAATATTTTCCAATTAAATATTTTTTTTAAGAAAATAAACATAACTGACATGTGAGACTAGGATAACAAAAGCAAACTGTTGATAAGAAATAGTGAAACCATATATATTTTTTTAATTTCAAGTTGATTATAAACCAGTTCATCAATAATAAAGGGCGGGGTTGTATGTTTTTAAATTGAGGTGCTAAAAGTGTGTTAAAAAAATAGATCAGATATCATGGCTTAACTTGTCAAACTTGTAACTCAATCATGAAATTAACCAGGTTTTTTTTTATCATGTCTAAAAAAAGGGCCAAAAACACCAAAAAAAAGTCATAAAACATGTAAAAATCAATCTAGCAGTCCAACAAACCTAGAAATGGCTCAAATCACAAAATCAAATCAAATAAATTTTATTTTTCTCGACTTAAATATGTTTTTAAGCAAAATCAAGGTTTAAAACAATCTCTATAAGATCCACCTCACCGAATATAACTTATTGACACTAGTTTCAACCATTTTTATGGTTGAAACAATGACCTTTTCTTTTCAAGTTGAAATATAACGAGTTTCTCTCTTCCCTGGTAGAAAATGAATGAAAAAAAAGAGAGATAAACTTTGATACCATAATTAAATTTTGAAAAACTGAAGGGAATGGTCACCTATAAAACTGGAAAAAAATAGGGGGGGTAAAGTAAACTTTTTATATGAAATTTCAAAGTCACTATCAATGTTGTCATCCATTTTTATTTTTGGTCATTTAACTTTCAATCCAATCCTTAAAAAAAAATATATATATGCAACTGGATGCAAATTTAGGTTTAAAAAGGCTCAATGATGTAAAAAAAAAGTTTGAAAATCAAATTAAAAAATTTGTAAAAATTAACTATTTTAATTCTCAATAATCTGTAAGAGGATGTACAATGAAAATGGTTATAGTAAAAACCCCACATGTTTTAGCTTTATACTTATATAGTGATACATGGTAATTCGAAGCTAAGTCAAAGTTAGATTTTACTTTAAACAAGATCTTTTTTTACGGATACAATCTTATTTGTGGGTTCTATTAAAAAAAACATAAATCGAGTTTACTTGCC
>Ga0307515_10005219_pt1 | contig 26398 bp, 25 predicted proteins | sample 17_EM_MG_FD_194513 | JGI IMG/M metagenome (GOLD analysis project Ga0307515, IMG submission 194513) | Populus trichocarpa ectomycorrhiza microbial communities from riparian zone in the Pacific Northwest, United States - 17_EM | ecosystem: Host-associated > Plants > Roots > Unclassified | place... | reverse complement strand
CGCCCGGGATCATCGACAGCCCGCTGCACACGCCTGAGAGCCACGAGTTCCTCAAGAAGCTGCAACCGGCCGGGCGGCTCGGGACGATCGAGGAGATTGCAGATGCCGTGATCTACCTGGCGGGCGCTGGCTTCACGAACGGCATCGTGCTGCCCGTCGACGGCGGTGCGACGGCGGGCAACTCCTGATCGACGAGAGACGCACATGCCTTACGTCAACGTTCGCATCACACGAGACGGGGTCACCCGCGACCAGAAGGCCCAGGTCATTGCCGACCGTCATCCACAGCCGCACGCCGAAGTGATGTGATGGCTGCCGCGACCCGGTTCGATCGTCATCCTCGCACCCGGCTGCTCGAAGGGCCGACGCCGGTGCAACGGCTGCGCCGGGTCGAGGCGGCCCTCGGGCCTGCGTTGAACGGCGCTCGGCTGTTCGTCAAGCGCGACGACCTGACCGGGTTGGGTGGCGGCGGCAGCAAACTGCGCAAGCTCGAGTTCCTTCTCGGCGACGCGCTGGCTCGTGGCGCCGACACCATCATCGCCACCGGTCCGCGCCAGTCGAACAGTGCGCGGCTGGCCGCGGCGGCGGCTGCGCGACTCGGGCTGCGCTGCGAACTCGGACTGCGGCCGCTCACGGCGGACGATGGCGCAGAGTACACACGGGGCGGCAACGCACTGTTGGCCGAGTTGTTCGGGGCGGCGATCCATTCGCTGCCCGACGCCGCTGCGGCAGCCGGCTTCGCCGCCGATCGGCAGGCGACACTCGCGGCCCATGGACGCCTGGGCTACATCTTGCCGCCCGGCGCCAGTTCGCCACTCGCGAGCCTCGGCTACGCCGAGTGCGCGCTGGAGATCGCCGACCAGGAGCACACGCTCGGGCTGCAGTTCGATCAGGTCGTCGTCGCCAATGGCAGCGCCGGCACCCAGGCCGGGCTCGTCGCGGGCTTCGCATTGCTCGATCGACGCGCTGTCGTGCATGGCTTTTCCGTGTTGGCGAACGTTGCCGCTGCGCATGCAGCCACGCTCGAGTTGGCGCGGAACTGCTTCGTGCTGCTCGAAGGCGAGGGCGCCATCCGGGACGACGACGTCTTGGTCGACGACACCTTTCGCGGCCCTGGCTACGGCCTGGTGACACGCGAAGCCATCGGCGCGATGCGATTCCTTGCCACGCACGAAGGCCTGCTGCTCGACCCGGTCTATTCGGCCAAGGCCTTCGCGGGGCTGCTGTGCCGGGCACGGCGCGGCGAGCTTGGGCCACACCGCAACATTCTCTTCATCATGACTGGCGGCGCACCCGCGCTCTTCGCCTATCGAGACGAACTGGCTTGCGCCCCGATCGCGGGCTGAGCCGGAGCAACTGACGTGCGACGAATCCTGATCACTGGCGCGAGTTCCGGCCTGGGCCGTGCGTTCGCCGAGGCGGCGCTGGCCGCAGGACACGCTGTCATCGGCACCGTACGCAAGAGTGCCGATGCCGATGCGTTCGGTGCGCTGCATCCGACACGAGCCAAGGCCGTCGTCCTCGACGTCACCGATTTCGACAAGGCCGCCCCGACCGTCGCCACGCTCGAGCGGGAGTTAGGCCCGATCGATGTCCTGGTCAACAACGCCGGCTACGGCCACGAAGGCACAGTGGAAGAATCGCCCCTCGAAGAACTTCAGCGCCAGTTCGAGGTGAACGTCTTCGGTGCCGTTGCGATGATGAAGGCGGTGCTGCCCTGGATGAGAGCGCGGCGTCATGGCCGCATCATCAACATCACCTCGATGGCTGGGTTGGTCGGACTGCCCGGCGTGAGCTACTACGCCGGGAGCAAATTTGCGCTCGAGGGCATCTCGGAGTCGCTGGACAAGGAAGTCAGCGGACTCGGGATCCGGGTCACCGCGGTCGCGCCCGGGTCGTTCCGCACGGACTGGGCCGGGCGTTCGATGGTTCGAACAGCTCGCTCGATCGCCGACTACGACGCCGTGTTCGACCCCATCCGACAGCGCAGGCAGGAAGCCAGCGGCCGGCAGGCGGGTGATCCGGCTCGCGCGGCCAAGGCCGTGCTCGAACTCATCGAGTCCGCGTCGCCTCCACAACACCTCGTGCTGGGCAACGACGCACTGCTGTTGTTGCACAACGCATCGAAGGAACGCGCCTGCGAGCGCGCAGCGTGGGAACACATTTCACGTTCGACCGCCCATGACTGAGCCAGATTGGCTTACACGAATTCCATGCAACTACGCTTGACGCTGGTGGCGTCACTTCCACTAGAAGACGATTGATTTGTCAAGACGATCAGTCTAATAATCGTGGCATGACCACAAAAACTGCTCTCCCACGCCAGCGCGGCCGTCCGCCTAAAGCCGTCGGTGGCTATCGCGAGACCCGCGAGGCGTTGTGCCGCGCAGGCGTCGCAGCGCTCACTGAGAAGGGCTTCTCAGCCACAGGGATCGATGAGATTCTGAAATCTGTGGAAGTACCCAAAGGGTCCTTCTACAACTTCTTTCCGAGCAAGGAAGCATTCGGTGCAGAACTGATTGCCTGCTACGCGGAATACTTCGTGCGGAAGCTCGACCGGTTCCTGCTCGACTCGAGCATGTCGCCACTGGCGCGAGTGCAAGCCTTTTGCGTGGATGCTGAACGCGGCATGGGGAGATTCGGGTTCTCGCGCGGCTGCTTGATTGGCAATCTGGGTCAAGAGATGGGGGCGCTTCCCGAAGCCTACCGTGTGCAACTGACCGCTGTGCTCGTGGACTGGCAGACACGTTTGACACGTTGCCTGGAGGAGGCGAAATCTGCGGGAGAAATCGCTGAATCGACAGACTGTGCGCGCTGGTCATCGTTCTTCTGGATCGGCTGGGAGGGCGCGGTCTTGCGGGCGAAGCTCGAGCGGAAGGCGGTACCTTTGCGTGTCTTCGCTGAGCTGTTTCAACATGGCGTGCGAACGTAGCCTCTTTTTTTATATTTGGTAAGCCGATCGGTCTAATTAATATGCGACCTCACTTTCTCCGCAATGAAGAGCATTCGAAGGTTCAGCTGACCTTTGACTATGTCGTCGTCGGTGCCGGCACTGCCGGCTGCTTGCTCGCAAATCGGCTGAGTGCCGATGGGAGCAAGCGGGTGCTGCTCATCGAGGCAGGCGGTCCGGACAACTACCCGTGGATCCACATCCCGGTCGGTTATCTGTACTGCATTTCGGTCAGCCTCTTCATTCATTCCCGGCCATCACGGCGAGCGTTTGCAACCTGAACCCGACCAGCCGTGGCCGCGTCACGATCAAGACTGGACACTTTCAGGATGCGCCCCTGATCGCTCCTGATTACTTGAGCACTGCCGATGACAGGCAAGTGGCGGCCGACTCGCTGCGTGTGACGCGCCGCATTGCGTCACAACCAGCGATGGCCCGATTTCAGCCGGTGGAATGGAAACCCGGCGAGCAATACCGGACGGACGAGCAACTCGCGCAACTGGCGGGAGACATCGGCACGACGATCTTCCACCCGGTTGGCACTGCAAAGATGGGAAGCGCATCGGACCCCGGCGCCGTCGTGGACAGCCACCTGCGTGTCAGGGGCGTGCGCGGCCTGCGTGTCGTCGATGCGAGCGTGATGCCGACGATTACCAGCGGGAACACGAACAGCCCGACTTTGATGATCGCCGAGAAGGCGGCGCGCTGGATCGTCGCAAACAACTGAAGGAGTCAGCGCATGAACACCACCTCTGTCGCCAGCCCCAAGAAGGGCCCGTTGGACGGGATCACGGTATTGGACTTCTCCCGTGTGCTTGCGGGGCCCTACTGCACGATGGTCTTGTGCGATTTGGGCGTGCGAGTCATCAAGATCGAAAAGATTGGCACAGGTGACGACACCCGAGCATTCGGTCCATTCGTGGACCAGGAGTCGGCATACTTCATGTGCTTCAACCGCGGCAAAGAGAGCATCGTGCTCGACATCAAGAGTCCGAGAGACCGTGCACTCCTCGAGCGCATGCTCGACGAAGCGGACGTCCTGGTCGAAAACTTCAGACCCGGCGTGATGGACCGGCTCGGCTATGGTGCAGAGCGCTTGGCGAGAACGCATCCGCACATCGTCTATGCGTCGATCTCCGGCTTCGGTCACAGCGGCCCCTACAGCGACTTGCCGGGTTACGACATGGTGGTGCAGGCGATGGGCGGCGTCATGAGCCTGACCGGATGGCCCGACTCTCCGCCGGCTCGCGTGGGCACGAGCTTTGGCGACCTGAGTGCCGCGCTTTTCGCAGCCGTTGGAATCGTCTCGTCGCTCTACAAACGCACCCAGGACGCGCAGGGAACGCGCGTGGACATCGGAATGCTCGACTGCCAAGCTGCACTGATGGAAACGGCGCTCGCGCGTTTCGACGTGGAGGGCAAGGTTGCCACGCGCACCGGTGACGGTCATCCGTCCCTCGCGCCGTTCGAGACCTTTGCCGCGAAGGATGGACGCTTCGTCATTGCGGCCGGCAACGACCAGCTGTTCATGCTCATGGCCGACGCGCTCGGGATTCCCGAACTCGCGCTGGCTGCCCCGTTCATGACCAACGACTTGAGGTGCCGCAATCGACCGGAGTTGGTCCAGGCCATCGAGGCGGTGACAGCGACGGCCCCGATGCAGCATTGGATAGACCTGCTCAACGAGGCGGGCGTTCCATGCGCCCAGTTCGGTCAGCCCGAGGTCAAGCTCGGGGTCCTGCCAGGTATCGGCGGCTCCCAACGGCTGACACGTCTGGTGGGCAAATCGTTGGCGATGGACATGATCCTGACAGGTCGAAGCATTGATGCAGCGGAGGCCAAGGCGGCTGGCCTTGTCGCGCGTGTCGTTCCGGCAGCGGAACTACTGCAGACAGCGCTCGAAGCCGCCCATACGATTGCCGGTTACAACGCCCCCGCGGTGCGGGGCTGCGAAGGAAGCCGTCAATCGCTCACAGGAGGGCAGCTTGACCGAGGGCGCGCTGCACGAGCGGCGGCTTTTTCAAGCGATGTTTTCGACCGATGGGCAAAAGGAGGGCATGAACGCCTTTCTCGCGAAGCGGGCTCCGGTCTTCCGTCACCGGTAGCGCCGGAGTCACAGGTTCTATCCGGGCTCTTACAGGCCGCCGCGGATTTCGCGCACACCGCGGCCGAGCTTGCGGCGCAGGAGCGCTCGCAGCGTCACGCCTTCGGCGTAGCCGACGTCATTGGCGATCTGGTCGACGCTGGCGTGGCTGCTCCTGAGAAGGTGCACCGCGCGCTCTATCCGCAGGTCCTGGAAATAAGCGAGCGGCGACTTGCCCAGCACGCTCTGCATCCGGCGCGCCAAGGTGCGTTTGCTGGTGGCCAGGTCCTCCACGGCCTGGTCGAGCGAGAAGCCTTCAGCCAGGCGTTCGCGCGCCCAGCGCTCGAACTGTCGTATCAGCGGATCGGCATGGGCCAGATGGTCGGGGATCGAGTAGATCGATTGCGACGTGCGCACGTCCGCCACCAGGTAGCTTGCGGTGAGGTTGGCCAGCTCCGGACTGGCGCGCCGGATCAGGGCCAACGCTAAGTCGAGGTGGCTCAGCGCCGCGCCGGCGGTCATCATGGCGTTGGATTGCACGATGATGCGCGACTCGTCCAGCCGCACCCGCGGATAGCGCTGCCGGAACAGCGGCGACAGCCACCAGGTGGTGGTGGCCTCCTCGCCGTCGAGCAGCGCCGCCTCGGCCAACACGAAGGTGCCAACGCAGGCGGTCGCGGTCAGTGCGCCGCGCTCGGCCCACTTGCGCAGCACGGCGCCGGCTTCGCGCACTTCGCTGCCGGCCAGCGCCTGCACCAGCGGCTCCGGCTTCATGTGCAAGAGGGCAGGCATCACCACCGCGTCCGGTGTCTGTGCGCGCGTCGCCGATATCACCGGCACGTCCAGGCCGTGCGCCGTGGTGATGCTCTTGCGCAGCCCCACCACCTTCACCTGGAAACGCAGCGAGGACATGCCGGTCATCTCTGCCAGCGCATTGGCCGTGCCGAATGCATCGAGCACCGCGGCCAGACCGGTGTCGAACACGCCGTTCAGAGCAAGGATGTGGATGCGCATGGCAATTACGGTATCAAAGTTGGCAACGTTGCCAATGTACGGCAAAGGCCGCGGCAGGCCTACTCTGCGCATCCCAATTCGCCGCACCGCAAGTCAGCCATGGCCAAGTTTGCATTGTTCGTACGCCTCGAAGCCGAGCCAGGCAAAGAGGAGGGGTCGCCCAGATTCTGCGGGTGGGCCTCGGCATGGCGCAGCAGTTGAGCACGACGCCGGTGTGGCGCGCGCGTCCAGTCTGGGCGGCCGACTGCGAAATGAATTTTGGAATAGCGAAAGGTGAATCACATGAGTCAAACAGGTGCAACCATGAAACAACAGAAATCTGAAGCGGGCGCAACGAGCGTCGTCATGAACCTCGAGGTGCACGTGATCCCCGTGTCCGACGTGGATCGGGCCAAGCAGTTCTACCAACTCCTGGGTTGGCGGCTCGACGAAGATATTGCCCCAGCAGACGACATTCGCATCGTCCAGTTCACGCCTCCCGGCTCCGGGTGCTCGATCAACTTCGGCAACGGCCTCACTGCGGCGGCGCCGGGCACGGCCACGGCGGGGCTGATCGTCTCTGACATCGAAGCGGCGCATGCAGAACTCGTTCGCCGCGGCGTCGGCGTGAGTGATATGTGGCACGGCGCGCCGTTCCCTCCGGAAGCACGGCTGCCTGGCCCCGACCCCACGCGCACGAGCTACGGGTCGTTCTTCGCCTTCGCTGATCCCGACGGGAATGCATGGCTTGTCCAGGAGGTCACAACGCGGCGCCCTGGGCGCACCTGATACGGCACTCGCGTGGACAGAGGGGGACCTGGACGTGTTCGGCGGCGGCAGCGCAGCGTCTGGCGCCCCGACCAAATCATATTCACGTAGATGGAGTTACTTATGTCGATTCATTACAAACTGAGTGCGTTGTTCGTTGCAGCTGCGCTTTTGAGCGCGTCTTTTGCCCAAGCTGCTGACGTCAAACCGGAACGAATTCGTGGCGATATCGTGTCGTTCAAAGGCGAAACGCTGACCGTGCATCGGAAGAGCGGTGGCAACGCGACGATCGATGTCAAGCCGGACGTGGGCGTGTCGGCCTTCAAGCCGGCCAAGCTTTCCGACGCCAAGGTGGGCACGTATGTTGGAACGCCGGCGATCACGGGTGCCGACGGGAAACAGGTCGCGACCTCGCTGATCGTCTTTCCCGAGGCCGCGCGCGGTACAGCCGAAGGGCATTTCCCCTATGACTTTGGTCCTGCCAGCACGATGACAAATGCCAATGTCGACCAAGTGGTCACGGGCACGAAGGGACGTGAGCTGAGCATGTCGTTCAAGGGCGGCACGACCGCCGTGACCGTGCCGGAAAACGTGCCCGTTTTGACGCCGGTTCCGGCAAGCCGAACGGATCTGGTGCCGGGGAAGAAGGTGTTCCTCGTGGTGACGCCGGGTGCGGGTGGCGTTTACGACGCTCACGTGCTGTTCGTTGAAAAGGACGGCGTGGTGCCGCAGTTCTAACGCGCGATACCGGTCCACTGGGGCAGATCACAACATGATCTGCCGCACCTTAACGACGATGGACAACCGCATCAAGCACGAGATCGCTTTGAGCCACGAAACGATTCAACCCGCCTGGATCCGCATCACACATTGGATCAACGCGCTCGCTGTCATCTTGATGGTGATGAGCGGCTGGCAGGTCTACGACGCTTCGCCGATCTTTCCAGTCTTGCGATTTCCTTCCGCTGTCACATTGGGCGGCTGGCTCGGCGGCGCACTGCTGTGGCATTTCGCGATCATGTGGGTGCTGGTCGCGAATTTCATTGTCTACCTCGGGTTGAATTTGGCCTCCGGACGTCTGCGCCGGAAGCTGCTGCCAATCAGCTTCAAGGCGCTGGCAACCGATCTCGTTGCCGCGCTGCGTGGCACGCTTGGGCATGAGGATCTCACGCACTACAACGCGGTACAGAAATTCGCCTATCTGATCGTCATCGTCGATATCGTGCTCGTGATCCTGTCGGGACTGGCGGTATGGAAGTCGGTGCAGCTCCCGCTGCTGCGCACGTTGATGGGCGGCTACGACAACGCGCGCGTCGTGCATTTCATCGCGATGAGCGTGCTGGTTGCGTTCTTCGTCGTGCACGTCATCATGGTCGCAGTGGTGCCGCGCTCGCTGCTTCTGATGATTCGTGGGCGGCAACCATGACTTTTCGAAGAAGGGCCGAGAGATTCGATACGTTTTTTTCGGCTCACGCTGAATCGATCGTCAAGGATGCGCGCAACGAGCTGAAAGATCCGGCGCGTCGGTTGCTTGGCAAGCAAGTTCTCACGCTCGGTGGCATCGCCATGTTGACCGGGTGCGATTTGTCCGATGACAAGTCCGTGAACACCGCGCTTCGCAGAATCTCGGTCTTCAACGACAGCGCGCAAGCGCTGCTGTTCAATCCGAACGAGATGGCTCCAACCTATCCGGAGTCGATGATCACGCGGCCGTTTCCGTTCAACGCGTTCTACGGTATCGACGATGCACCTGAAGTCGAAGCCGCTACCTATCGGCTCCAGGTGGGTGGCCTCGCGAACGGCAAACGCGCCTGGACGCTCGACGAACTGCGAGCGATGCCGCAGGAGAGCCAGATCACGCGCCACATCTGCATCGAGGGATGGAGTGCGATCGGTCGATGGGGCGGCGTGCGCTTCTCGAATTTCCTGAAGCATTCGGGCGCCGACATCACAGCGAAATACGTGTCGCTGCACTGCGCAGACAACTACTGGACCAGTATCGACATGCCCACTGCACTGCATGCACAGACACTGCTGACGTTGACCTATGACGGCCAGGTGCTGCCGACGAAGTACGGCTTTCCGATGAAGCTGCGCATGCCCACCAAGCTGGGCTACAAGAACCCCAAACATATCGTCGCGATCGCCGTGACGAACGAATACCCAGGCGGCTACTGGGAGAACCAGGGCTACAACTGGTTCGGCGGCTCCTGACGTCGGTGTCGCGCAAAGCGCCACTGCATCCCATATTCACTCACTGAAAGGAAACCTCGTGAAGTCATTCATCAAGACCATGATCCTCGCGGCTGGCGTCGGCACCGGGATATCCCTCACCAGCGCAGCGCCAGCGGCCACGCCAGAGGGCCAGCAGACCACGGTCGTGCTCGTGCACGGCGCCTTCGCCGACGGGTCGGCGTGGGACAAGGTCATCCCCCTTCTGCAGGCGAAGGGCCTTCATGTCGTGTCAGTCCAGAATCCGTTGAGTTCGCTGGCCGACGACGTGGCTGCCACCCGGCGCGTGCTCGACGCGCAGACTGGGCCTGTCGTGCTCGTGGGGCACTCCTGGGGTGGCGTGGTCATCACCGAGATCGGCCAGCACGAGCGCGTCAAGGCGCTGGTCTATGTCGCTGCGTTCGCTCCTTCCGAAGGCGAATCGGCAACCGACTTGGTGAAGGGCTTCCCGACCCCCGTAGGCTTCAACTATTTCGTCGCAGACAAGGAAGGGTTCTTGACCATGAGCCCGGAAGGAATGACGAAGCACTTTGCGCAGGATGTGCCCGCGGTGCAGAGCAAACTGATGGCGGTGACTCAAGGTCCTATTCGCGGGAAGAACTTCGATGAAAAGGCGACCGTCGCAGCCTGGAAGAGCAAGCCGTCATGGTACGTGCTGAGCGAGCAGGACCACATGATCCAGCCTGCCTTGCAAAAGGCAATGGCGACGAAGATCTCCGCACACGTTGTCAGTTTGCCGACAAGCCATGCCCCGCATGTGTCGCGGCCAACGCAGGTCGCAAACGCCATCCTGGCCGCCGCGGCTGAGCAGTCGAAGTAAGCACATTGGCGTTGACGATGCGAACAGTGGGGCGCTGAACGCCCAATTTGCCAGAGGAAGATTTATGTCCAACAACCAAGCATCACGGACCGCCACGGCGGAACGGCGACTGAACGAACTCGGCATCCAGCTGCCGGCCCCACCGCAACCGTTCGGCGCGTACGTCGAGGCCGTGCGGTCCGGCCATCTGCTCTTTCTGACGGGCATGCTGCCCACCGTCGGCCGCGAGGTGAAATTCGCCGGACGCGTGGGTGCGGAGTTCGACGTTGAAGCGGGACGCCAGGCGGCGCGTCTTGCAGCGACGAACGGAGTTGCGTTGGCCCGTGCGCACCTCGGCTCACTCGACAAGGTCGTTCGCATTGTTCGTCTGGGGGTGTTCATCGCGACGGCTGGGGACTTTCGTGATCATCCCAAGGTGGCGGATGGCGCCTCGGAGCTGCTCCAGGAAATTTTTGGGGCAGACAGGAATCCTTCCCGTCTGGTGATCGGCGTGGCCAGCCTTCCTCTCGGTGCAGCGATCGAACTGGAGTTGATTTTCGAGGTGGAGCCCGGCTGATCGCTTGCTGCTCCGGGGCTGCCAACGTCGGCCCGATTGACGTGCCTACGCGCTCGCGTACGGCTCTCGTGGCCGCTCGTTTTCGTCGACTTGGAGCTTGCGCCCGAGCGCAGGGAATGCGCGCTGCACGCAGTTGCGTCGTTCGCAGACCTTGCATCCGGCCCCAATCGGCGTGGCGCCTTCGGAACTACTGAGATCGAAGCCGCGGGCGTAGACCAACCGTTCCGCATGACGCACATCACAACCCAGGCCGATGGCGAAGGTGCGTGCCGGGGATCCGTATCCTCCAGCCTGGCGCGACACGCAATGCGCAATCCACAGATAGGTTCGACCATCTGGCATCTGCGCCAGCTGGGTCAGGACCTTGCCCGGCTGAGCGAATGCCTCGTAGACATTCCACAGGGGACAGGTGCCGCCCGTTCGAGAAAAGTGAAAGTCGGTGGCCGATTGACGCTTGGAGATGTTCCCCGCGCGGTCCACACGCACGAAGAAGAATGGCACGCCGCGGGCTTCGGGCCTCTGCATCGTCGAGAGGCGGTGGCAGATGGTTTCGAAACTCACGGCAAAGCGATTGGCGAGCAGGTCGATGTCGTAGCGTGCGGCTTCGGCCGCAGCGAGGAAGCGCCCGTAAGGCAGCACCAGCGCGCCTGCGAAATAGCTCGCCAGGCCGATGCGCGCGAGGGAACGCGCTTGGCTGCCGCTGAAGCGGCCTTCGTCCGCGAGCCTGTTGATCACGTCATCGGCCTCCAGATAGGCCAATTGCGTGGCCAGTTGAAATGCGCGCTGCCCGGATTCGGCGGCGGCAATCGTCAAGGTTCGAGTTCTTGCGTCGAAGCTGCGCAGCGTCGCAGCCTCATCGCCGGACGAGTGCGACAAGGTCGTGACGTCGTGGTGGCGCGCAAGATATTCTTCCAGGCGTGTTGCCAGCTCCCGGCTGTTGTCAGGCTCGCCGCCTGATGGCCTGTTCGCCGCCGCGCGAGAGCTCTTCATCGCCGGTGCCGTGAACAACGTTGCGTGAAGTGCCTCCGCGCGCTCGTCCAGAGCCGCGATGTGGTTGTGATGCGCGTAGAAGAAATCGCGCACTTCCTCGTGGGCCTGAGGCGGTGCCATCGCGTGGTCTTCGCTGCGATCACCCAGCCCGGCGGCCATCGCGGCCAGGCGCTCCTCTGCGTCCTTGTTGCGACGATGAAGTCGCACCAGCATGGCGGCCATTGCAGGCATTTGTTGAGCCATGACGCGTACCTCGGCTTGCGGGACATCGCCGATCGGTGCTGATTCGGCGACGACGTCTTGCAGCTCCGCCGTGAGGCGAGCTTCTTCGTCTTCCGAGAAGAACTGGAGATCAAGCCCGAGCAGCGACTGCAAGCGCAGCAACACGGGAACGCTCAGCGGGCGCTGGTTGTTCTCGATTTGATTCAGGTAGCTGGGCGACAGGCTGAGCTGGTGCGCCAGCGCCGCCTGGGTCAGGCCTCGCTGCTCTCGCAGCGTCTTGATCCGAACCCCCATGAATGTCTTGCGCATGCATCACCTCAATGTTCGCAAACATCGCAAGTTTGCGAATACTCTTCGCTTTTCGTTGCCAAGTTAGCTCTTGTGTTCAGCATACCGCAATGCAAACATTGCGAATAAGCCCGCTACTGGAGACCAACTTGAGCGAAACCGTGGCACCCGCCTTCAAACCCAAGAAATCCGTTGCGCTGTCGGGTGTGACGGCCGGCAACACTGCGTTGTGCACCGTCGGCCGGACAGGCAATGATCTGCACTACCGCGGCTACGACATCCTCGACATCGCCGAGGTCTGTGAATTCGAGGAGATCGCGCACCTGCTGGTTCACGGCAAGCTGCCGACAAGCTCGGAATTGAAGGCATACAAGGGGCGTCTGAAGGCCATGCGCGGGCTGCCCGCCGCCGTGAAGGCCGCGCTCGAGACCGTGCCTGCCGCTGCGCATCCGATGGATGTGATGCGCACCGGCGTGTCAGCGCTGGGCTGCGCGTTGCCCGAGAAGGACGATCACAACCTGCCCGGCGCGCGCGACATCGCCGACCGGTTGATGGCATCCATGGGATCGATGCTCCTTTACTGGTACCACTGGTCCACGCAAGGCAAGCGCATCGACGTCGAGACCGACGATGACTCGATCGGTGGTCACTTCCTGCACCTTCTGCACGGGTCCAGGCCCTCGGATGCCTGGGTTCGCGCGATGCATACGTCGCTCAACCTGTACGCCGAACACGAGTTCAATGCGTCGACTTTCGCGGCACGCGTGATCGCCGGGACCGGCAGCGATGTGTACTCGTCGATCGCGGGCGCAATCGGCGCGCTGCGCGGCCCGAAGCACGGCGGAGCCAACGAGGTCGCCTTCGAGATTCAGAAGCGCTACGACAACCCCGACGAGGCGGAGGCCGACATCCGCCGTCGCGTCGAGAGCAGGGAGGTCGTGATCGGATTCGGCCACCCGGTCTACACGGTGAGCGATCCGCGCAACATCGTCATCAAGGGCGTCGCCAAGCGACTGTCGGACGAGGCGGGTTCGACCAAGATGTTCGACATTGCCGAGCGCCTCGAGCGCGTGATGTGGGACGCGAAGAAGATGTTCCCCAATCTCGATTGGTTCAGCGCCGTGAGCTATCACATGATGGGTGTGCCGACCACGATGTTCACGCCGCTGTTCGTCATCTCACGAACTTCTGGCTGGGCGGCGCACGTGATCGAACAGCGGATCGACAACAAGATCATCCGGCCGAGCGCGAACTACACTGGACCGGAGGATCTGACATTCCTGCCGATCCAGGATCGCAAGTGAGACAGCGGCCCCGCGCATGAACACTCGTTTCCGCAAGAAGCTTGCCGGCACCGACTTCGACTACTTCGATGCGAGAGAAGCTGTCGAGACCATCCGCCCGGGCGCCTGGGCTGGCCTGCCTTACACCTCTCGCGTGCATGCCGAGAACCTGGTGCGCCGTTGCGACCCGGCTGCGCTTACCGACAACCTGGTGCAGATCATCGAGCGCCGGCGCGACCGTGACTTCCCCTGGTTCCCGGCGCGCGTGGTGTGCCACGACATCCTGGGTCAGACGGCACTGGTTGACCTGGCGGGTTTGCGCGACGCGATTGCCGACCAGGGCGGTGATCCGGCGCAGGTGAACCCGGTGGTGCCGGTGCAGTTGATCGTCGACCATTCGCTGTCCGTCGAGTGCGGCGGCTTCGACCCCGATGCGTTCACGAAGAACCGCGCGATCGAGGATCGCCGCAACGAGGATCGTTTCCACTTCATCGAGTGGACGAAGCGCGCATTCAAGAACATCGAGGTGATCCCGCCGGGCAACGGGATCATGCATCAGATCAACCTCGAGCGAATGTCACCCGTGATCCACGCGAAGGACGGTTTGGCCTACCCCGACACGCTGGTCGGCACCGACAGCCACACGCCGCATGTCGATGCGCTCGGCGTTGTCGCGATCGGCGTCGGCGGTCTCGAAGCCGAGAACGTGATGCTTGGTCGCGCATCGTTGATGCGGCTGCCCGAGATCGTCGGCGTCGAGCTCTCGGGCCGGGCGCAGCCGGGCATCACCGCAACCGATGTCGTGCTCGCGTTGACCGAGTTCCTTCGCAAATCGAAAGTGGTCGGCGCCTACCTCGAATTTCACGGCGAAGGCGCGGCCGCGCTGACGCTCGGGGACCGCGCAACGATCTCGAACATGGCGCCCGAGTACGGTGCCACCGCGTCGATGTTCAGCATCGACGAGCAGACCATCGCCTACCTCAGGCTCACTGGCCGCTCGGACGACCAGGTCAAGCTGGTCGAGACCTATGCGCGCGAGGCCGGACTGTGGTCGAGCGCGTTGAAGCACGCGCAGTACGAACGCACGCTCGCCTTCGATCTCTCGACCGTGGTGCGCAACATGGCCGGGCCGTCGAACCCGCACGCGCGCGTCGCGACGACCGATCTCGCGGCCAGGGGCATCGCGCGTGCGTGGGACGACACGCCGGGCCGCATGCCCGACGGCGCGGTGATCATCGCGGCGATCACGAGCTGCACCAACACCAGCAACCCGCGCAACGTGATCGCCGCCGGGCTGCTCGCACGCAACGCGAATCGCTTCGGCCTGACGCGCAGGCCCTGGGTCAAGTCGTCGCTCGCGCCGGGCTCGAAGGCGGTCACGCTGTACCTCGAAGACGCCGGCCTGCTGCCCGAGCTGGAGCGGCTCGGCTTCGGCGTCGTCGCGTATGCATGCACTTCGTGCAACGGCATGTCGGGCGCGCTCGATCCGGCGATCCAGCAGGAGATCATCGACCGCGATCTGTACGCGACCGCGGTGCTCTCGGGCAACCGCAATTTCGACGGCCGCATCCACCCGTATGCGAAGCAGGCCTTTCTGGCGTCGCCACCGCTGGTCGTGGCCTACGCGATCGCGGGGACGATCCGCTTCGACATCGAGCGCGACGTGCTGGCCGTCGTCGATGGCCGCGAGATCCGCCTGAAGGACATCTGGCCCGACGACGCCGAGATCGACGCGATCGTCAAGGCGAGCGTCAAGCCGGAGCAGTTCCGCCGCGTTTACGAGCCGATGTTCGCGATCACCGCCGACAGCGGCGAGCGGGTTGCGCCGCTGTATGACTGGCGCGCGCAGAGCACCTACATCCGCCGCCCGCCTTACTGGGAAGGCGCGCTCGCCGGCGAACGCACGCTGACCGGCATGCGCCCGCTGGCCGTGCTGCCCGACAACATCACGACCGACCACCTGTCGCCGTCGAACGCGATCCTGCTCGACAGCGCCGCGGGCGAATACCTGCACAAGATGGGCTTGCCGGAGGAGGACTTCAATTCGTATGCCACGCATCGCGGCGACCACCTCACCGCGCAGCGTGCGACCTTCGCGAATCCAACGCTGAAGAACGAGATGGTGCGCAACGCTGACGGCAGTGTGAAGGCCGGCTCGCTCGCGCGCGTCGAGCCCGAAGGCCAGGTGATGCGCATGTGGGAGGCGATCGAAACCTACATGGAGCGCAAGCAGCCGCTGATCATCGTCGCCGGCGCTGACTATGGTCAGGGCTCGTCGCGCGACTGGGCGGCCAAGGGCGTGCGGCTGGCGGGCGTGGAGGCGATCGTCGCCGAAGGTTTCGAGCGCATCCATCGCACCAACCTGATCGGCATGGGCGTGCTGCCGCTGGAGTTCGAGCAGGGCGTGAACCGCATCAGCCTGAGCCTGGACGGCACCGAGACCTACGACGTGATCGGCGCGCGCCGGCCGCGCGCGACTCTGACCGTGGTGATCCACCGGCGCAGCGGCGAACGCGTCGAGGTGCCGGTGACTTGCCGGCTCGACACGGCCGAGGAAGTGTCGATCTACGAAGCCGGAGGCGTGCTCCAGCGCTTTGCGCAAGACTTCCTGGCGTCGACGACAGCCGCCACCTGAAGACACACGCCAGCCCGCACGCCAGAGAGTTCGTCTTGCCGCACGCACCGCAGATCAAGATCCCCGCCACCTACATGCGCGGCGGCACCAGCAAGGGCGTGTTCTTCCGCCTGCAGGACCTGCCGCAGCCTGCACAGCAGCCCGGCCGCGCGCGCGATGCGCTGCTGATGCGCGTGATCGGCAGCCCCGACCCGTACGGCAAACAGATCGACGGCATGGGCGGCGCCACCTCCAGCACCAGCAAGGCGGTGATCCTTGCGAAGAGCACGCGGCCCGGGCACGATGTGGACTACCTCTTCGGCCAGGTCTCGATCGACCAGCCCTTCATCGACTGGAGCGGCAACTGCGGCAACCTTTCCGCCGCGGTCGGCCCGTTCGCGATCAGCAACGGCCTGATCGACGCGGCGCGCGTGCCGCGCGACGGCATCGCGATCGTGCGCATCTGGCAGGCCAACATCGGCAAGACCATCGTCGCTCACGTGCCGATGACTGCCGATGCGGTGCAGGAGACCGGCGGCTTCGAGCTCGACGGCGTGACCTTCCCGGCGGCCGAAGTGCAGCTCGATTTCATCGACCCGGCCGCGGAGGAAGAGGGCGCCGGCGGCGCGATGTTTCCGACTGGCCGCGTCGTCGACCGGCTCGAGGTGCCCGGCGTCGGCACGCTCGACGCGACGCTCATCAACGCCGGCATCCCGACGATATTCGTCAACGCCGAAGCGATTGGCTACACCGGCACCGAGCTGCAGGACGCGATCAACGGCGATGAGAAGGCTCTCGCGATGTTCGAGACGATCCGCGCGCACGGTGCGCTGCGCATGGGGCTGATCACCGACCTCGCGCAGGCGCAGACGCGCCAGCACACGCCCAAGGTCGCTTTCGTCGCGAAGCCGGCCGCCTACACCGCGTCAAGTGGCAAGGCCATCGCCGCGGGCGACGTCGACCTGCTGGTGCGCGCGCTTTCGATGGGCAAGCTGCACCACGCCATGATGGGCACGGCGGCGGTCGCCATCGGTACGGCTGCAGCGATTCCGGGCACGTTGGTCAACCTTGCGGCCGGCGGTGGCCAGCGTGAAGCGGTGCGCTTTGGTCACCCGTCGGGTACGCTTCGTGTCGGCGCGCAGGCGCTGCAAGAGGGCGGCGAGTGGGTGGTCCGGAAGGTCAGCATGAGCCGCAGCGCACGGGTGCTGATGGAAGGCTTCGTTCGCATACCCACCGATCCGAGCGTCTGATCCGATCAAGGAGACATTCATGAACATCACCCGCCGAACATTCGGTGCCGGCGCAGCGGCCTCGGTGTTGCTGCCGTCGGCCGCTTGGTCGCAATCGGCATGGCCGAACAAGCCGATCCGCTTCGTCGTGCCGTTTGCTGCGGGCGGGGCAAATGACCTGCTCGGCCGCGCGGCTGCGGAAGGCGCATCGAAGATCCTGGGCCAACAGGTGGTCATTGACAACAAGCCGGGCGCCGGTGCTGCATTGGGCACTGACATCGTCGCGAAGGCGGCGCCCGATGGCTACACGTTCCTGATCAGCGCTGCAGGCGTGGTGTCCAACGGCATGATCCGCGCTGTCCCCTATAAAGACAGCGACCTTGTGCCGGTGGCCATGGTCGGGCTTGCACCTTCGGTGATCGTCGTGCCGGCGTCATCGCCCTACAAGGATTTGAAAGAATTCGTCGCGGCTTCGAAAAAGGGCGCGGGGCTGCACTTCGCCACTGCGGGCACTGGCAGCACGCCGCACTTCGTGGAAGGGCTCCTGACGACACTCTATGGCGCCAAGCTCGACGTGGTGCCCTACAAGAGCGGCTCGGAGTCCGTCAACGCGGTGATCGGCGGCCAAGTCGACGCCACTTCAGAGGCGAGCATCGTGGTCCTGCCGCATGTGAAGAGCGGGCGCCTGAAGGCGATGGCGACGACGTGGACGCAGCGCATCTCCTCGTACCAGCAATTGCCGACTGCCGTGGAACTGGGCTTCCCGGAGATCCGCATCGCGCACTGGGCGGGCCTGCATGCGCCCGCCGGAACGCCGGAGGCCATCCTGGACAAGATGGCAGCTGCCGTCGACGCTGCGATGAAGGATCCGGCCATCGTCGAACGGCTCAGGGCCATGGGCATCGAGCCCATCGGCGGAACGCGCGCATCGTTCGCGAAGTTCGTCGACGAGGAACGCGCTCGCCTCGGCGCGGTGGTCAAGGCGACCGGCATGAAGGGCGATTGAGCCTCAGGACACCACAGGACTTACGAATGACCGCAGCTTCCCGATCGACTCGCCAGACCCTCAGAGCTCTCGCCGAAGCACGCCGAGGCGTGCTCGTGCCTGGCGCATTCAACGCACTGTCGGCTCGCGTGATCGCGGATCTCGGTTTCGAGGCGATCTACGTCACCGGCGCGGGCGTCACCAACATGTGGTTTGGCATGCCAGACCAAGGCTTCATGGGCCTCAGTGACATCGCCGACCACACCGCGCGCATCCGCGATGCAGTCGATCTGCCGCTGATCGTCGATGCGGACACCGGCTTCGGCAACGCATTGAACGTGCGCCATACCGTGCGCGTTCTCGAGCGTGCGGGCGCCGACTGCATCCAGCTCGAGGATCAGGTCGCGCCGAAGCGTTGCGGGCATTTCTCGGGCAAAGAGGTGATCTCCACGGAAGAGGCTGTCAGCAAGATCAAGGCCGCGGTCGATGCTCGACACGACCCGGACTTCCTGATCATGGCGCGTACCGATGCGGCCGCCACACACGGCTTCGAGGCGGCAGTCGAGCGCGCGCAGCGCTTCGCCGAGGCTGGCGCCGACATTCTGTTCGTCGAGGCCGTGACGACGGCCGACGAGATCAGAGCACTGCCGAAGCGGCTCGCGCGGCCGCAGCTGATGAACATGGTGATCGGCGGCAAGACGCCGATCTTCGGTGCGGAGGAACTCGCCGGCCTGGGCTACGGGCTGGTGCTGTACGCCAACGCAGCACTGCAGGGGGCGGTGGCCGGCATGCAAAAGGTGCTCGGGGTGCTGCGTGAGACCAAACGGATCGACGAGGACCCCGCGCTTGTCGTTCCATTCGCCGAGCGACAGCGCCTGGTGGGCAAGGCCGAGTGGGATGCGCTGGACAGACGCTACACCTGAGACGACGCCGCAAAGACTCGAGTCAAGCGTAGACAGGAAAGCGCTGCGTCAAGGTTGCGACCTGTTCACGCACCTGGGCGATACGCAGCACGTCGTCAGGCCGATCCAACACGTCCGCGATCAGCCGGCCCACCAGTCGAGCTTCGTCTTCCTTGAAACCTCGCGTCGTCATTGCCGGTGAGCCGAGGCGGATGCCAGAGGTCACGAACGGCTTCTCCGGGTCATTGGGAATCGCATTCTTGTTGACGGTGATGTGCGCATCGCCCAGTGCCTTCTCGGCGGCCTTACCGGTGATTCCTTTCGCACGCAGGTCCACGAGCATCAGGTGGCTCTCGGTCCGTCCTGAGACGATGCGCAGTCCGCGTTCGATCAGCGATTCGGCCAAGGCTTGGGCATTCTTGAGCACCTGCTGCTGATAGACCTTGAACTCGGGTGCCAGCGCCTCCTTGAAGGCCACGGCCTTGCCAGCGATCACGTGCATCAACGGGCCGCCCTGGATGCCGGGGAAGATCGCCGAGTTGATCGCTTTCTCGTGCACTGCCTTCATCAGGATCACGCCGCCTCGTGGTCCTCGCAGGCTCTTGTGTGTGGTCGTGGTGACGAAGTCGGCGTGGGGCACCGGGTTGGGGTAGACGCCCGCGGCAATCAAACCGGCGTAGTGCGCCATGTCGACCATGAAGTACGCGTCGATCGAATGCGCGATGCGTGCCATGCGCTCGAAGTCGATGCGCAGCGCAAAAGCGGATGCGCCGGCAATGATGAGTTTGGGTTCGCGTTCGTGCGCCAAGCGCTCCATCGCGGCGTAGTCGATGTCCTCGTCGGCATTCAGTCCGTAGCTCGCCACCTTGAACCACTTGCCGCTCATGTTGAGCGCCATGCCGTGGGTCAGATGGCCACCCTCGGCGAGGCTCATGCCCATCACGGTGTCTCCGGGCTTGATCGCCGCGAAGAACACGCCCTGATTCGCTTGTGACCCGGAGTTCGGCTGCACGTTGGCGGCCTCGGCGCCGAAGAGCTGCTTGACGCGGTCGATCGCCAACTGCTCGACGACATCGACGTGCTCGCAGCCGCCGTAGTACCGCTTGCCCGGATAGCCCTCGGCGTACTTGTTCGTCAGCTGCGACCCTTGCGCTGCCATCACGGCCGGCGAGGTGTAGTTCTCCGAGGCGATCAGCTCGATGTGATCTTGCTGACGGCGATTCTCCAGCTGGATGACGGCGGCGAGCTCGGGGTCGATCTGCTCGATCGTATGACGGCTGCGTTCGAACATGTCAGGCCGCGGTGTCGGCTGTCGCGCGCAAGGTCTTCGCTGCCGCGACCATGTTGGTCAGCGCCGGGATCACCTCGTTCCACTGGCGGGTCTTGAGGCCGCAGTCGGGGTTGATCCACAGTCGCTGCGCGGGGATGCGCTCGGCCGCCTTCTTCATCAGTTGCACGATGTGCTCCTGCGTCGGAATGTTCGGCGAGTGGATGTCGTAGACGCCCGGACCGATCTCGTTCGGGTACTTGAAGTGGTCGAACACGTCGAGCAACTCCATGTCGGAGCGCGAGGTCTCGATCGTGATGACGTCGGCGTCCATGTCGGCGATCGAGGCGATGATGTCGTTGAATTCCGAATAGCACATGTGGGTGTGGATCTGCGTCTCGTCCTCCACGCCGTTGGCGGTGATGCGGAACGACTCGACGGACCAGTCGAGGTAATGTTGCCACTGCGACTTGCGAAGCGGCAGCCCTTCGCGCAACGCGGCCTCGTCGATCTGGATCACACGCACGCCGGCCTTCTCGAGGTCCAGCACTTCTTCGCGGATCGCCAGCGCGAGTTGGTGGCACGACACCGAGCGCGGCTGGTCGTCGCGCACGAAGGACCAGTTCAGGATCGTCACCGGGCCGGTCAGCATGCCCTTCATCGGCTTGGTGGTCAGCGACGCCGCGTACTTGATCCATTCGACCGTCATCGCCTTCGGGCGGCTGATGTCACCGAACAGGATCGGCGGCTTCACGCAGCGTGAGCCGTAGGACTGCACCCAGCCGAACTGGCTGAAGGCGTAGCCGTCGAGTTGTTCGCCGAAGTACTCGACCATGTCGTTGCGCTCGGCCTCACCGTGCACGAACACATCCAGGCCCAACGCCTCCTGCTCGCGCACGCTGCGTGCGATCTCGGTCTGCATCGCGGCCTTGTAGCCGGCCTCGTTCAGCTCGCCGGATTTGAACTGGCTGCGTGCATGGCGAATCTCCGCGGTCTGCGGGAAGGAGCCGATCGTGGTCGTCGGGTACGCGGGGAGCTTCAACAGCGCGGCCTGCTTGGGCGCTCGCTGTTCGTACGCGCTCTTGCGTTGGCCGAGCTTTGCGTCCAGCTTAGCGATCGCGGCCTTGACGGCGGGGTTGTTCACGCGTGGCGAACTGCGGCGTGCCGTGATGGCCTCGCGGTTGGCAGCCAGCGGCCCTTGCACGGTGTCTCGACCCTTGTTCAGCGCGGTCGACAACAAGGTCAGCTCTTCGAGCTTTTGCAGTGCATACGCGAGCCACGACTTGACCTCCGGGTCCAGCTTTTGTTCACTGGCCAGATCGACAGGCACATGCAACAACGAGCAGGTGGGGGCGATCCACAGGCGATCGCGCAGTTGCTTGGCAATCGGTTCGATCCAGTCGAGCACCGCGTTGAGGTCGGTCTTCCAGATGTTTCGGCCGTCGATCACACCGAGCGACAGCACCTTGTGCGCAGGCAGCATGCCAAGGAGCGGCTGCACGTCCGCGCGGCCGTTGATCGCGTCGATGTGAAGACCAGCGACGGGCAGGTTGGCGGCCAGATGTGCGTTCTCCTGGAGCTGGCCAAAATAGGTGGCCAGCAGCAGCTTCACGCGGCAGCCCTTGAGCTGGTGATAGGCATCGCGGAAGGCGTGCTCCCACTCAGGCGTCAGCTCGGTGACGAGCACCGGTTCGTCGATCTGCACCCATTCGGCGCCGGCGGAAGCCAGCGTCTCCAACAACTCTGCGTACACGGGCAGCAGGCGGGACAGCAGGCCCAACTTGTCGGATTCGTCCTTGGCCTTGCCCAGCCACAAGTACGTGACCGGGCCGACGATCACTGGCTTGAATCGAACGCCCTGGGCCTTCGCTTCGGCGATCTGCTCGAGCAGGCGTGACGCGTCGAGCTTGAATTCGGTCGCGGCGCTGAACTCGGGCACGATGTAGTGGTAGTTGGTGTCGAACCACTTGGTCATCTCGCCGGCAGTGACGCCGCCACAGCACGCACTGTGGTCATCCGCACTGGCCGCCGAACGGCCGCGGGCGACGCGAAAGTAATTGTCGAGTGGGTCGCCATGGAAGCCGCGCACGCGCTCGGGCAGATTGCCCAGCGTGAAGCTCATGTCGAGCACCTGGTCGTAATAGGCGAAGTCGCCTATCGGGGCCAGGTCGAGTTCGATCTGATGAATCCAGTGGCGTTGGCGCAGTTGGCCGCCGAGCGATTGCAACGCATCGCGCGACGACTGACCCTTCCAGTACGACTCCAGCGCGAACTTCAGTTCGCGCTTGGCGCCGATGCGAGGAAAGCCGAGGTTGTGCGTCTTGACCATGTGCCGTGATTCCATTGAATGAGTGCGCGAATCCTAGGCGGCGAGACGCATGACGTAAAATGGTCATTCTTCACCAATCCATTAGTTCTATTCATAGACGGCCGTGCTCGAACGCATCCACCTTTCCATCGTCCAGGAAGTCGACAAGCAAGGTTCGTTGACCGCTGCCGCTGGCGTGCTGTGTCTGACGCAGTCGGCGTTGAGCCATACCGTGCGCAAGCTCGAGGAACACCTGGGCACGCAGATCTGGCTGCGCGAAGGTCGCAGCCTGCGGCCCACACAGGCCGGGCAGTACCTGCTGGCCGTGGCCAATCGCGTGCTACCCCAGTTGGCGTTGGCGGAGGAGCGCATGCGCCAGTTCGCGGCAGGCGAGCGCGGCGCTCTGCGGATCGGCATGGAATGCCATCCGTGCTACCAGTGGCTACTGAAGGTGGTGTCGCCCTATCTGGCGCGGTGGCCCGACGTCGATGTGGACGTCAAGCAGAAGTTTCAGTTCGGCGGCATTGGCGCGTTGTTCGGCTACGAGATCGATTTGCTGGTCACACCGGACCCGCTCTACAAACCCGGCCTTCGCTACGAGCCCGTGTTCGACTACGAACAGGTGCTGGTCGTGAGCAGCCGGCATGCGCTGGCAGGTGTGCCCTACGTCAAGCCGCAGCATCTGCTGGACGAGGTGCTGATCACCTACCCGGTCGACATCGAACGGCTCGATGTCTACAACCAGTTCTTGCTGCCCGCAGGCATCACGCCGCGGCAGCACAAGACCATCGAGACCACCGACATCATGTTGCAGATGGTGGCGAGCGGCCGTGGCGTGGCCGCGTTGCCGCGATGGCTGGTGCATGAATACGCGGCCAAGATGGATGTGGTGCCGGTGAAGCTCGGCCGGCACGGGATCGCCAAGCAGATTTTCTTGGGCGCGCGCGAGGCCGACGTCGACATCGACTACCTGAAGGCGTTCGTCGTGCAGGCCCGCCAGCCGCAGATCGACGGGGAAGCAAGCGCATGACCACGATCATTGAACGCAAACCCCTGCCGCTGCCCAACGGCCAGCGGACTACGACCGCGACAACTGGTTCGAGCGCGCGAGGTACGGAGAATGAACCCGAGCGTGGCCCGCGTTGCACCATGTGCTTCGACATGCGCTTCGGGCGTACCCGTCGTTCGCAACGGCTGCATTCTTCGGTCTCGGCGCCTACGCGTCCGCGATCGGTCAGCTGCACGGGCGCCGATGCTGTTGGCTTGGGTTCTGGTAGCCGCATCAGGCGGACTGTTGGCACTGCTGCTGGGCTTCGGTCTCCTGCGTTTGCGCGGTCATTACTTTGCGGTCGTATGTCTGGTCGTGGCCGAGGTGTTCCGCGAGCTGATCATCGCCGGCGGTGACTTCACCGGCGGTGGCATGGGCCTGAACCTGGCGCTCCTGCCTATGACGCCGCTGGCACAGGCGCGGCTGTTCCTGCTGGCGTTAGCGTACTGGCCGCACTTGCTGCGCTGCTGTCGTTCTGGATCGTGGGTGCGCGTTTCGGCGTGGCCCTGCGCTGCATCGAGCAGAACGAGAACGCGGCCGCCATGGTCGGCGTCGCCGCCACTCGGTACAAGACCTTTGCACTGATCTTGTCGGCGGTGTTCGCCTCCGCTGGCGGCGCGGTCTATGCCAACTGGCTGAACTACATCGACCCCAGCGACGTGTTCAATGTGCTGATGTCGGTCAAGCCCATCGTGATGGCGCTCATCGGCGGTCGGCACCGTGATCGGTCCGTTTGCGGGTGCCGTGGCACTGGCGGCGGTTGAAGAGCTGGTCACCAAGGGTGCGTTGGACCTCAACGGTGTGTTCCTGGGGCTCGCCATCGTCCTGCTGGTCCTGTTCATGCCGGGTGGCGTGATGGGCTTCCTGTCGCCTGCGCTGCGCATGAGAAAGGCTTCGGAGTGAAAGCACCGCTATTGCAGCTCGACGACGTGTCGTTGTCGTTCGGCGGTCTCAAGGCGCTGTCGGACGTGAGCTTCCAGATCAACGCGGGCGAGATCGTCGGGCCACCATGTCCGGTGGCGAGCAGCAGATGTGCGCCATCGGGCGCGGCCTGATGGCGGATCCTCGGCTGCTGATGATCGACGAGCTGTCGCTCGGTCTGTCTCCGCGGCTCGTGTCGGAACTGGCTCAGTCGCTGCGTCGCGTGAACCAGCTCGGCGTCGCCATCTTGCTGGTGGAGCAGGTGTGGGAACGGCGTTGGCCTTGTCGTCCCGTGCCTACGTCATGGACCAGGGCCGCATCGCGCATTCGGGCCCCTCGCATGCCTTGGCCGGCGATCCGACTGTTCGCGCAGCCTACATGGGTTGCGCCTGACCCGAGACTCATCATCGCTTGCCTGGGTTCGATACAGGTACCCAAGTCCGTGAATCAGGTTCCCGCCATCGGCAATCACGTCGACAGCAATTTGCACGTCGAGCTCTCAGCGCCACCGCCTCTCTGGGGCTCGCCATTCCGCGGTGGCGTTGCCGCCGCTGGCGGCTACCTGAGTCGCGGGCCACAGCAGCGTGTGGAGCAACGTGACCGTCTCCGGCAGGGTACTGGCGGTGAGGCGACCTTTGTTTAGGAACGCCTGCCATTGGAGCTGCTTCGCGGCGTCATGCGCGAAGCTGTGGGTCAATGCCACGGGTGGCTTATTGGGCAGGGCGGTGCCGCGGCGCGCAAAGGTGGCCGCAATGGCGCGCGCCAATGTGGCGCCGTCGAGATCAGTCCGCTGTGCGATGACGGCGACGTCGAAGAAGTCCTTCATGCGGGTGTTGGCCAAGCCGAGCACCGTCATCGCGTGGAACTTCTCGGCGATGACGGTGTAGACGGGATAGACCTTGAGCGTTGGCGCGGCCATGTCATCCAGCAACACGGGGAACACCACGGTCTGGGGCTCGGGCGTGACAGCGTCGCCGAAGCCCACGTCGACCTGCAGTGCGCAGCGCGCGTTGCCGATGCGGCCGGTGAGGCGCACGCGCAGCCCGCCGTAGCGGTTGTCCTCGCGGATCACGTCGGCGCGAACGGACGACGGATCGAAGACGATGCCGTCGTCCAGTTCGATGGCCGCGATTTCACCGAAGGTGGCGATCAGGGTGTCGGCGTCGTCGGGGCCAGAGCCCAGCAGATCGGCATCGCGTGTCGGGCGGTGAGGCTGGTCGTACCAGAGCGAGAAGAGCAGGGCGCCCTTGAGCAGGAAGCGGTCCGCGTGCGCCGAAGCGGCGACGCGGCACAGCAGGCGTTCCAGCGCGAAGCGGTTCAGCAGCAGGTTGTAGTCGTCACCGCGCTGCTTTGCCAGGCTCAACAGGCGGGCAAGTACGGAGGCCCCGAGGTTCGCCGTCATGCGACGACGGTTTCCAGATAGGGCTGCATGACCTGGGCGACGCGATTGATCTTGGCGTAGCGCGTCACTTCATCGATGTTCAGCTTGCGCTGACGCCAGGCCTCCTTGAGCGCTTCGAGAGCGACGTCGAGCCCGACCTTATGGCGGAACTTGAAGCAGTCGGTGATCGTCTTGGCCAGGCTGTAGACGCGGATCGTCGAGCCATGTTCGGCGATGGTCTCGACGCCTTCGCTGTAGGCCTCGCCGCGCAGACGCGCGATGCGCAGCGATGGATAGTCGATGGCGGGCGTCTGCATCGCTTCGGGCAGCGCGATCCAGACCTCATGCGGGAGCTGAGTGCCAATCTCGTGGAACTGCAGCGCCGACAGCAGACAGATCACTGCCTTGGGCACACGCCGGCAAACCTCGACGAGCGATTGATGCTCGGTCATCTCGCTGTCTGGCAGGCTGTAGAGACCGCGGGTGACGCGCTGGAGTTGACCGGTCCGGTGGAGCTTGAGGAGGAGTTGCGGCGACCAGCCGTGCGAGCGCAGATCA
>Ga0307515_10005218_pt1 | contig 26399 bp, 5 predicted proteins | sample 17_EM_MG_FD_194513 | JGI IMG/M metagenome (GOLD analysis project Ga0307515, IMG submission 194513) | Populus trichocarpa ectomycorrhiza microbial communities from riparian zone in the Pacific Northwest, United States - 17_EM | ecosystem: Host-associated > Plants > Roots > Unclassified | place... | reverse complement strand
ACCGTAGGGTAAGAAGATTTTTAAAAGACTCTATCTCCGTAAGAGATTAGGGGGAAGACGCGTAAGCGCGGCGTGGGTATAGGTAAATAAAGCCACTAAACGCGTAAATATTAATAGAGGAAGAGAAGAAGAGAGCTCTATATTATAGAATTAGAATTATAGCAGGCCGTTCTATATAAAATTAGAAGCCCCGCGTAAGCTAGGAGCTAGCGCGGGCACAAAAATAGGAAGAGTATAAAAAATGGATTGTTGAGGCGACGGTAAGGTTAAAGGCGCGCGACGAGGTCCTCTATACTAACCCAGTACTAACCTAGGCCTCAAAAACGCGTCTAAAAAGTAGGGGCCACCACCAAAAGGGGGGGGTAATATTTGGACGATATGTCGCGGACCTTAGGGGGTCGTGCGTAACCCGAAGTTATGCCAAGCTTAACCCGGACCTCCGATACCTGCGAGGTATTTTAGGTATGTGCTTTTACCCGGAACAACATCGGCCCGGCTAAAATCTTCTCGCCCTTACCTTTACCACCACCTCTTTAATAATACTATAGCTTCGCCCAAACTAAATAATACTGCCTCTATTATTTCTGACCTATCGTCTGCCCGCGGCAGCATTTTAGTGCCTACTAGTCTTTATCTAACCGACGAAAACGCGTCCTTAAGGTCATGCCGAAGATCGAACCTAAACGGTAGTTCAGCAAAGCAGGGCTTACTATTTCGGCACTATAAACGCAGCTCTCACCTGATACAATCGCGGCCATATTGGTAGTGGGTTTATAAGAGCATAAGAAGGTTATTAACCTTCAGCGACCAGAAAAGGATAAGGAACGGCAGGAACAGTACGAACAGCAGAAGCAGCAGGAGCAGCAGGAGGATTGAATAGGAACCTTAACCCCTCGCCAAGGAGTTCGTATAGCTGGCCGGGCGATATCAGGGTAGGAAGGGCGTGTATAGAGCAGCAGTAAGTTTTCTTAATTAAAATGCCTTACCAAGACCCAAAATATTAACCATTGATACTTAGTGTACACCAACTCAATCAATTGTTAATCAATCAACTCAATCAGGCCTGCGATTATATAATCATCAACTCAACTCAACTCAACTGAGGCTCCAGTTGAGTTGAGTTAGTTGACTTTCCACCCTATACCTGACCCTTGGAAAACTTATAGGCGTTACCTTTTCCACAATATCCTCGAATCAGACAGTAATATGGCATTAAGAAGGTTGAAACATCTTCCCGGTCACTGTAAGGAAACCTTTTCAGCTGTAAGTGGTATATTTGTATATAGCATAGGTTTCTTTAGCTAATTATGTTCCATTGATGATAAAGGAAGAGCCTATTAAAAGAAAGGAAAAAGATTATTATTATCCTAAATATAATAGACTTTTTGAAGAATATGAAGATGATGAAGAAGAAGATCCTAAAAGATATAGACTTGAAAGAGAAGACGAAGAAGAAAAAGAGAGCTATGAAAGAGAAAGAAGAAGACTTGACAAACTTTCAAAGGATGACTGGGCCTACGATGCGGACAATGTTTTCGCCCGTCGAATTTTCGAACAACTTAAAGGGTTAGCGATATTACCTCAAGCTCCGGCCTTTCCTCAACTATGTCCGCGTTGTCGCAACATTGACAAATCGAGTCACTACTTTGAGTTCCAAAGAACAATATTTCATTGTGAGCTCTGCAATATATTCCTTCAGTTTCTCAAGTCATCTAGCGGAAGCGGTGGGAATCTCATCAGGGTTTACAACGATGGAGCAAACTTTAAAATCGTTGGTAATAATCGGTCTATTCTTAGGATTTGTGCATACCCAGGTAAGTGGATATTCTGTCCCATTTCCCAAATTTTTTTTAAAAAAGAGTTGATGTAGAGAAACTTATCGTCCACTTTACGGATAGGGACTGGAGACCCATTTAGTGGTATTCAAATTGGATTTCCCATATTACCAGCCGCAGGGAGTCCGATCCATTTCAAGTTACTCCAAGAGTGGCTTCGAGTCTGTAACGAAGAGCATCGGTGTCTCCGGAGTTCCCGTGGTCGACCTAAATACGATTGTCCACTGCCAACAAGAGTCCTCGATGTGGGATATAACAAGAACCCAAATTTGCTACGTCTTTACTGCACACGCCAGATGGAACGAGGAAGATACATTGCTCTGTCTCATTGTTGGGGTAAACTTGGGCCGAGTGAGAAAGAGAAATTTTGCACTTATATCTGCAATATTAATAAGAGACGTGAGAGCATTGACTGGGGTAACCTGCCAAAGACATTTCAAGATGCTGTGACCGTCACACGAGAGCTGGGTGTACGATTCCTCTGGATTGACTCGGTTTGTATAATTCAGCCTCATAATGGATGCTCTAACAAATGCGGCAAACTGAAGGACTGGGATAGAGAGTCAAAAAGAATGGAAAGCTACTACAGTTCGGCCTACTGTACGATTGCCGCTACTTCCGCTAGGGATTCCACCGAAGGATTTCTTGGTCCACGGCCAGCTAGACGATGTGTCTGGTTCCCAGGCACCTTAAATAATCCACTCTATGTTTGCGAAACTATCGACGATTTTCGCAGCGACGTAGAGGAAGGAGCACTAAGCCAGCGAGGATGGACGTTGCAAGAAAGAGCCCTCTCGCGTCGAACAATCCATTTCACTGCAAACCAGACATACTGGGAATGTGGAGATGGGATTAAATGCGAAACACTGACCACAATAAGCAAGTAAGTCCATCCAGTGACTCCAAGTCTCGATCCACAAAAAGGGCCCAACATCTCTGACTTCTTACACAGTCCGAAAGCAAGTTTTATGGCCGACTCTCGATTTCCGAAATCTGCCCTAGACTATTCCCCGGGCAGTAGGTTCCTCCTATTTCAGTATATTTTTGAAATGTATTCAAAGCGAGCCTTTACAGAAGAGGCTGACAGATCCATTGCAATCTCCGGACTGGAGGAACGACTTGCAAGGACTTTCAACAGTGATGGAAAGTACGGCGCTTTTGGATGCTACCTGCATAGAAGCCTGCTTTGGCAACGGTCCGGTGACGCGAGGATGAAACGGATAAATTACCCAACAAATCGAAAGGTGCCATCGTGGTCTTGGATGGCATCCAAGGGAGATATCAGCTATATGGATATTTCGTTGGGTAGTGTGGAGTGGAGCCATGCTGTCCGCTATCATTCCACCAGCAAGCTGCACAACGGGCTTGACTATCTTCGTCGACGCGGCATTGCGTTTAGCGTTGAACTGAAAGCTCTGGCAAGAGAGTTCTTACTAAAAGAGGACGAAAGACGACTGCTGATATTCGACGACGACAACGGATTGGATATTCAAAGACTGAGGTGTGTCGTCATCGGAAGGAAACAATTGAGGTATAGCGGTGAGCAAGAGCATTATGTATTGGTTATTAAGCCAGTTAGCGGAGAAAAACACACCTATGAAAGAGTCGGCGTTGGGTCTATCCGGATGAGACACATATTGTTTGAGGGATCGGGGGTTGAGGTTCTGATCGTTTAATTGTTATGGGGTTGTGAGAACTAAGAGTCTATAAGGTCGAATGATGGAATAAATGCTGATCTACCGGTAATGTTGCTATCTTTTGTGCCGTTCCCACAGAGCAAGCCAGTTATAGCAATAATCAAATAATCATAATCACTGACCTGATTCTGATTATTATATAATCACCGACTCTGATTCTAGTTAATTATATTGATTATACAATTATATCTTAATTACCTAATATAGAAGTTAGTGCCATTTTTGGTGTAGTAAAGAGCCTTCAAAGTTTTACTAAAATATTTAACACCGCGTGCCTGCTTAATTCCCGTACTAGGAAGTCGGCGATAGCTTTCTAGAGTTCATTTATACTCCGAATGCTTATCTACTGCCTTATCTGCTAGGTTTTAGGGGGGTGGTATAGTAATAGAGGTTAGTGTTAGTAAGAGGCCAGTCTAACTAGAACGTATAATTATCTAATTAATAGTATTAAATGAAAGTCATAGGTGAGTCGAAGGTAAATCGAAGGTAGAACGAGCTTCACGTTTTAAAGGATAAATATTTTCTAACCTCTTCTATTTAGAGAACTAGCTTCTTTTATAACCCTTTTAAGACACTAGTAAAACCTCTTACCCCATATCTATCTAATTATATCATCTCTAAAATATTAATAAAATCTTTATCTATTTAGCTATATTTTAACTAATATACTATTAAGGAGATTTTATTATAATTACCTCCCCTTTAATGGTCTTAGTCCTTTAAGACTTTACCTCTAATAAACTTTTATATAGTTTTAACTAAAACTACTAGGGAAATCCCTTATTTTAGAGGAAAGTTATTAATAAAAAGATACTCTAGTGCACCATCTGTATCACGTCTAAGGGTGTTCCGTAACGTTTTATTGTTCTTACTAAAATATTATAAACACGCGCCGAAGTAAGCCTGCATATCCCCTACCACTATTAAAAATAATATACCCTAAATAGCCCCACTAATATAGCTTTATATTTTATAAACGGAGGCCTATTTAATATCTCTATTTTAGGGCTATAAAGTAAGCCCTTATTAATATAAACTAGACTAGTATTAGTGGAATTATATATAGCACTTTAAAACGGCTATAAAACTAGAATTAAGGCTCTGCGCTAACTAACCTAACCCCCTATAACTCTACTAAAATGGCCCAAAACTATATAAATAAGGGCTTATTTTATAGCCCTAGAATAAAGCTATTAAATAGGCTTCTATTTATAAAATATAGAGTTATATTAGTGGGGCTATATAGGGTGTATTGTTTTAATAGTGGTAGGGAATGCGTAGGCTTACTCTAGCGCGAGTTTACGATATTTCGGCAAGAACAATACTAGCGGCATTATAAAAAGTATAAATGTTCCCTATACTTGCGGCTAAATTGCTTAACTATAACGGCTTAAAATAGATAGATTCTTTAATTAACGTCTAATACGGATCCTTATGGCCTATGCAGACTACTCCATTATAGGGGAAAACTTGTATATTTATAGGAAGAAAACCCTATAAGCCACCTCAGTAGGATGAAAAACCCCGATTTGCCATATCCGTCTGTAGCAGCGGCCTTACGTGTTAGCGACTCAGTCAATCGAGGCACGAGTACGGTAAGAGGGACGCGCAAGCCTGTACGATTGGTAGTCTTTAAACGAGGATCTAAAGCTAGAGAAAGGAAAGGAGACGGAGGGCGGCTTATCTCACGAATCAGACGCTCCGCAAAAGATTTGTTCCGTGACAAGGGATAGCGCATAGACCCTCCTGCTAACTTCTGGACCAATTAGAACAGCGCACTAATTCTAGCCCCCTACGCACCCCTGTCACCTAATAAAATCCTCTACAGAGCGTCTAAGAGCTTATAGGCGTCGCTTTAGTAAGATTTAAATGTTTTAAAAATTAAATCTTGCGTATTTCTATAAGCGACGTTCTTACTATAAGAGTTATTATATATTTTATTAATGCAATAGATTCTTTAAGTAATTATATCTATATATTTATAAATTATAACCCCCTATTAAGAATACTAGGGGGTGAGATATATTGTCGCAGAATATAAGTTAGACTTCAAATTTAATTATTTTTATAGATTTTAACTAAAACTAACTAACTATATCTAACTTCTTATAAAATAGAGCTACGATATTGCTATAATATAGAGACGATAGAGAAGATAAAGAGCTTTTACCTTATAGTATTTTAGAGATAATTAGACCTAGAGAAGTATATAAGTTTTAGTAGTAAGGCAAATTATAATAAAACTAGACTAAAACTAACTAACTACCTCTATCTAACTTCTTGTAGATATTAGCGACTTAGTTAATTAAGGTATGGGTATAGTAAAAGGGACACGTAAGCCTATATAATTAGATTATTTATAAACAAGAATCTAAAGCTAAAGAAGAGGAAAGGAAAAGATAAGTAGTAACGCGAGGAGTTATATATAATCCCTAGTTACGTAAGAGTTATATAAGCTTTATGTCTACTATAGCGTCTACCATAACTACCACTTTCTGCTAGTGCCGTAATATTATCCCCCCCTCTAAAAAAGTGTTAGGCTATAAAGACGTACTAGCCGTAACCGGCTTAGCGCAGGCGAGGCGCAGGCGAGGCGCCTATAAAACGTAGTCGCCCCGTATTAGAGAACAATAGAATTTAGTTCTATAGTTCTACTTTATTAAGAACCAGATACCTATTGCATTCCGCTACTATTATTACGTTACTATATACCCTAAGGACCTTGGCGTCCTTATAGTTCTAAATTCTTATCCCTTTTTAGGGGTAGTGGCCCGACAATACAGCGATCTACTAAGGCTATAACTATATAGCAGCAACCCTCTGTCAAGAAGACGACCTATATTTATTAACTATATCGCAGCCTATTGACCTAATGGCGAGACGCGGGCGTACTAGCGCAGTGCGTACTACTAAGACTAGAGATTGGCCCTAGGATAATATAGGCGAACCTATATCGTCCTAGATAGAACCGGAAGCTATAGGTAAAAGGGATATATAGGAAAAAATATAACGGCTAGAGAACGAGAAGCTACAACTCCCAGAGTAAAGAAAACTATACTTACTTAAAGAAGAGGTGGAAGTGCTAAAACGGCGTTAACGCGGTAAGGTAACGTTAACTCCCGTTCCTAACCTATCTCTATAACCTTAAATAATCCTATTAAAGTACTTAGGGGGTAGCTTAATATATTTAAGCCTTAAGCGGAGGGCTATTAATATATTAAGCGCTCCGTTAAAACGGGCCGTTAAGATAAAGAAGATTGCTCTATATTATAGTAAGTCTATATAAGAGTACTAAGACTTCTATAATAGCTTAAAGCTAGCGTTTTGCCTAGAGCGTATAAAGGGGACTAACTAAACCCTTTAGCTATAGTATAAAGATAACTATTTAGATATATAGTTTACCTAGGAGGAGCTTATAGAATTCCTACTTAACTAGATTAAAAGTCCTATTAATTAAAAACTCTATATAGCCCTAACCTATTTAAGGGTAATATAGCGAACCAATTAACTAGTAAATAAGTTTGCTGCTTACCTAACCTCCTTAAAAGCGTAAATAAACCCTTCTTATAATGTAAAGTATTTAATAATATATCTATTCGCGAAGCTGCGGCCAAAGCTACGGGTTGCTATTACCAACTATTAAAAATTCCCTTAAACTTAAGACTAGCTAGTTTTCCTAGCTACCCTATTAGAGGAAAACTAGAAGAGCGTAAGCGCCCTATAGGGTAGAAGCAATAGGCGCGCCGCGAACTTAAATATAAAGACTACCTAGTTAGGTAACTTAGGGAAAACGGACTTTAAAACTACCGCTGGCGACTTAACGGCGGGGCGAAGCAATACCGCTAGGGATTCGACTTAGCCTAAAGGAAACTACAAAAATTGTAGCAAGCCAGAATATTGGTGGCGACAATACCCGGAGCAGTAATAGTAACAGTAGCCGCTACTAAGCAGCGTAAACGCCATCTCTACGCTGGGAAAAGGTAGGCGCCCTTAGAGCCCCTTATACCCGTAGGGCGTAAGCTACTACTAGATTGTAAGAAAGCTATTACTATCTTAGGAGAAGTCCTATCCTAGTAGACTTAGAAGGAGACCTTAGTAATGCTTAATCTTGGCGCCGAAGTAAATATAATTAATTAGCAATTTATAATAGAGTATAACTTTAAGATACTAAATGCAGAATTGCCTACCTACTTCTAGTTAAATAAAACTTAGGCATATTGCTATAAAGCCTATAAGGTACTATTACAAATAAAGGACAGCTAGGGTAGGATTAGGGAAGTAACCCTTATCTACTATAGACTGGCTAATATATCCCCCACTATTACCCTAGGTATGCCAGGGTTAAAGAAGGCCTAACTTCTTATTAACTGCGAGGCGAAGGCGTAGCGATAGAAGCTAGATGGCTCGTCCCTATTACTATAAACCCTTAAGGATTTTGTAGAGTCTCTCTAGAGGGAATCTAGGGTCTTTGCCCTAGTGATTACTAAATTAATGCCTAGTAAATAAGATAACGGCAGCTTACTGGTTCTTTCCCCACAGTTAAAAGAAGCTAGCGATGTCTTTTTATATAAAAAAGTAGGAAAGCTACCCTAATACTACTAGGGCGACTATGCTATTAACCTAGAAGAGGAATAGAAGGTCCTATATAGACCGCTTTATAACCTCTTAGTTAAGGAGCTAAAGGTACTAAGGGAGTACTTAGATAACGCTTTAGCTAAAGGCTAGATCTAACTAAGTACTAGTCTTATAGGGGTACTTATCCTATTTATACCTAAAAAAGATAGGAAGCTATGGCTTTATATAGATTATAGAGGCCTTAATAAGATAACGATTAAGAATTGTCTTATATTACTATTAATTAGTAAGACCTTAAACCGCTTAGTAGGTTCTAAAATCTTTACTAAGTTAGACCTAACAAATGCGTATTACCGCCTTTATATCCATTAGGGCGATAAGTAAAAAATAGCGTTCCGTACGCGTTACAGCCACTTTAAGTATTTAGTTTTGCCTTTTAGGTTAACTAACAGACCAGCGACCTTCTAGGGCTATATTAATTAAGTCTTATTAGGACTAGTGGACGTCTTCTATATAGTCTACTTTAATAATATTCTAATTTTCTTAGAAAATCTAAAGGAATACTAGCGCTACGTACTAGAAGTGCTACGTAGGTTGCGGCAATATTAACTATATATAAACCTTAAGAAGTATAGGTTTAGCGTATAAGAGGTTAAGTTTCTAGGATATATTATTAGTCCTAAAGGCGTAGCAATAGATCCTAGCTAGGTAGAAGCTATTACTAAGTAGGAGAGCCCTTAATTATATAGGGATATCTAGGTCTTCTTAGGTTTTGCTAACTTCTATCACCGGTTTATTTATAAGTACTTTACTATTGTAAAGCCTATTACTAATCTCCTTAAGGGAGTAAAGAACGGCTATAAAGCTAGGCCTTTTAGTTAGCTAGAAGAGGCGGAGTAGGCGATACGCTAGCTTTATAACGCTTTTATAATAGCGCCGCTTTTGCGACACTATATACTAGGCTTACCAACTAGGTTAAAGACTAATGTATCTATATAAGGCCTAGCAGTAATTATATTATAGCTATTTAAAGATAGCCTTTAGCATCTAATAGCCTTCTAGTTTAGGAAGCTTTTACTAGTAGAGTGTAATTATAAGACCTATAATTAGGAGCTACTAGCTATCGTAGAGGCTTTTAAGTATTAGAGACACTATATTAAGGGGCTATTAAGCCGCCTAGAAGTGCTTATAGATTATAATAATCTAAAGGGTTTTATAAAGGTAAAAGCCCTTAATAAACGGCAAGCTAGATAGGCTATAGCATTAGCTGCCTATAACTTTATAATTAAGTATAGGGCGGGAAAAACAAACCCCGTAAACGCGCTGTTAAGGCAACCCCTAAGCGTAGGGGGTCCGCTAGAAGAAGACACTATGCTACTATTACTCTAAAGGACTTTAGGAATATAGGACTACTAACCTAAGGTAAAAGTCCTACTAGGTGTATAAGAAAGTGAGCCTTTTATAAAGGTGTTGTTTTTATGGCTATAAGCTAGTAACCTAATAGCGGTACGCCTAGGCTATATAGTATTACGGTTTAACTAGGCAACCTATATATATACTATTAAGCAGCGTATAATAAGAACCTAAGTTAGAGAAGCTAGTACTTAAGAGAGTGCTTATAAGTCTAGTACGGAAATAGTCGTTAAGCTTATTAAAGGACTTTAAACTAAAGATAACTTTATGCTATAAAAGCGCAGCAACAGCGTAGATATAGCGAGACGCCGTTAACGCGCCCGCTTAAAGCTAGTATAGCAGTTTAATTCCGCTAAACTACTTTATTACCGCGGGAGGTTATATATACCTTTAGACCTAGCAGTTTATATAAAGCTCCTATAGATCTACTATAATAATACTGTAACCGACTACCGACACTGCTGAGACATAAGATTACCGCTTGGAAGGATCCAAGACTGCGTCAACGCCACCCTATATATTGATTGCAGATCAATATTGCTTGCAGATCACTGTTCCTATTTTAGTTGCCTATCACCTTTTTATGTCTTATTTCCTCTACCTTCTTTATGTATATATAGAGGCTTTAGAGCTACATTTACAATTAAGTTGTTTATTCTATTCTATACACTGCAAAGCTTACAGTTATGAGCCCGGATCGCACTGCCTACTGAGCAATTACCTGAATTATACTACCTGTTGCACCATCTTAATCTACTACCTTATTTAAGAAGTCACTATTTCTACTACCTTTGCAAGTGTTTCGAGCCTCTTCTGGGTACCTCTCTTGTACTTGTGATTACCTTCAAATATCAAACGAACGGACGATTGACGCTGACGGACGATCGACGCTGACGGACGGACGAACGAACTGACGAATTAAATCGAAGCTTCGGAACGTCAAAATAAGGTTCTGCTAAGACGCCAATTGGACCTTGCCTGACCTGTCAAAATCCTAAAAATGATGACTATGAACGAATCAAAAGTCAACCTTATCCTCAACCAGCCATCTGATTGGATTCTATGGTTTTTTGTTATCCAAGACACAGCAAAAACGAACAAGATATGGCGATATATTAACCCGTCTAAGAAGAAAGATAAGCTTCCAACGCTAGAACTACCGAAACGGCCCACACCAGCGGACGTACGACCTATGGCTATATTAATAACCCAGCTAGAACAAGACCAATTCGCTATCTATAACTAGCTCTACGCTGAGTATAAAGACGATCTTCGAATACACCAGAAGCAAGAGTAGGCTATTAACGACATTAGCAACTACATTGTGCGAACGACGTCGGTAGCCTACCTTCCCCTTATTAACGGCCTAGATTTGGTCTACGAACGGCTTAAAGCACTTAAGAAAGCGCTTGCCCCTACTACCTTAGGTTAAAAGTATAACGTCCTTAATTAATATACGGCTTTAAAAGCCTATGATACAACACAGAGCATTGATAAATGGTTGAGCAGCTGGCGGAACATTTATAAACTTGCTGAGCAATTAGACCTACTAGACGTGTAAGGCTTCAGGCCCCACTATAACTTTATTTAAGCAATCAAGCCTATCTCTTCTAGCTTTGTAGGAGCTCTAGAAGTAGACCTTATTTATAAGGAATGTAAGAATAAAGCAGCCCTATCTATTATTAATCTAATTAAGGAATTTAAGGAGCACTACCGTATGCAGCAATAAGCGTCTTCTACTACTACTGCCAACTACTCTATATTTGCAACATTTTAAAATAATTCCCCTGTCTTACCGATAAAGACATGCCTCTGTAGTAAAGAACACCTATTTTAGGAATACTAATACCTAATTAAGAGCCTAAGACCCTATAGGTGGGTACTTAATAAGAAAATACAACAACGAATTAATGAAAAGCTCTTAAGATATGAGAGACTTGCTATTGCTGTTAAGAGAGCATAAAAGGAGGCTTCCTAGAGGATGCCTACTACCACTACTAATGATTGGATTATTGAGATTTAATTTCCTCTTTAAATATAGTCTCCTAAGAGGCTAGAGAGGACACCTCTTTAAATATAGTCTCCTGAGAGGCTAAAGAGGATATATCGTTGAACACAGTCTCCTAAGAGGCTGGAGAAGATACTTTTTTAAATATAGTCTTCTGAGAGGCTATGGAGGACATCTTTTTAAACACGGCTCTATATCCAGAGATATAAAGCTAAGGAGAACTATTAAGCCCTAAACCCCTTTGCTATTCCTAATTTGTATCTAAATTTCCTATGTTAATATAGTCTCTACCTTTATTTTTGTTTTCTACAGCTTTAACTATACCGTTAAATCTGGGGGGGTATGTAACCGACTACCGACACTGCTGAGACATAAGATTACCGCTTGGAAGGATCTAAGACTGCGTTAACGCCACCCTATATATTGATTGCAGATCAATATTGCTTGCAGATCACTGTTCCCATTTTAGTTGCCTATCACCTTTTCATGTTTTATTTCCTCCACCTTCTTCGTGTATATATAGAGGCTTTAGAGCTATATTTATAATCAAGTTGTTCATTCCATTCTACACACTGCAAAGCTTACAAATACCCTAGCTGGCCACTTTGGTAAGAAAAAGACTTTAGATCTACTTTCGCATAAATACTACTAGCCTAGTATAAATGCAGATGTTACAAACTATATCTCTACCTATAATATATACTAACGTATATATGCGCCTTAATATCGCCCTTATAGCGAGCTTTAAGCGCTGCCTTGCCTAAAACAGCTATGGCAGGAGATTATAATGGACTTTATTATAGGCCTACCGCCTAGTAAATAAGGCGATAAGGTATATAACGTAATATGCGTAATAGTTAACCGCTATACTAAGATAGCCTTGTATCTGCCTATAGTAAAAACTATTACTATAACCGAACTTGCGGATTTCTTTCTTAATAAAGTAGTACGCCGTTTTGGAGCCCCTAGGGGGATTATATTTAATCGCGGCAGTATCTTTACTAGTAAGTTTTAGTTAAAGCTATGCTTTGCTATAAAGATAAAATATAGGCTAAGTATAGCCTTTTGCCTATAAACGGACGGGTAAATAGAACGCTAGAACTAAACCTTAGAGTATTACCTTCGTGTATTCTGTAATAAAAAGTAAAGTAATTAGGTAGGCCTCTTATTACTAGCTAAATTCGCCTATAATAATACTAAATATAGTATAATAGGTATAAGCCCGTTTTATACCTACTATAGGTTTACCTACGTCTAGAATATAAGGTTAAGGTAAATGACAGTAGTTCTATTCTAGCCGCCTCTAAGAGGATTAAAAGGATATCCCTTAAACGCGGAGCGCTAGCGAAACGCTAGGAACACGCTACCGAGGCATAGGTAAAATACTATAATTATTATTACTAACTACAGGTATATAAAGTAGGGGATTTAGTTTTGCTATTAACTAAGAACCTTAAACTAAAAAGGCCAAGTAAGAAACTTATAGCACGCTTTATTGGACCTTTTAGTATAGCCAAACTAATTAGAAAGTAAGCATCCAGCTATATCTACCTACGTCTTACTATATCTACCTAGTATTCTATATTAGCTTACTAAAGCTATATAAATAACGTAAGGGCACTACTAGAGACCCTCTATTAAGGCCTATTAAGCTAAATAATTAAAAAGACTAAGAGGACTAATATAAGGTAGAAGAAGTACGTAGAAGAAAGGGATGTAATTAGACCCTATAGTACCTAGTTAAGTAAAAAGGCTAGCTAGAAGAGTATAATAAATAGGTCCTAGTAAAGGACATTAATAAGGACATAAAGGAGATATATAATAGTTACTTTACCCTAAGGGGTAAATAAAAAAGAAAGTAGGTAGGAGAATAAAAAACTTTTAATTGGAACTAGGATTACGCCCTATTAGTAGGGCGATAACAAAACAACGGCGGAGTAATGGTAGTACGCTAATAGAAATATAGATACTCTACAGCTCCAATAAATCCTCCCTTTCCTCCCCTCTTTCCTCTTCCTCCTCCTCTCCCTCCTTATTCTCCTCCTCCTCCTTATCCTCCTCCCCCTTATCCTCCTCCTTATCCCTTATAATAGGAGGTATATTAGCTTACAAGTACTATTAGCATACGCTATAACGGCGAAATACCTGCGTTACGATATATACTAAAGCGCGTATTATATTAAGAATTCCTTTAAGGGTATAATGGATGGCCTATAATTCCTATACTTAGAGTAGGAAAAAGTCTTTACCCTTTAGGCGCTAGCGGAGACCGTACTTAGCGCCGGTGCGTACTAAGGCCTTAATATCCTTTATAAAGGACTTCTAGACAGCAGTAACGCGAGCGTTAAGGTTAGCTATGTCTCCGCTAATAACCCGCTAGCGCTTAGCCCTATTAATAAGGGCGAGTAGCTTATTTAGGCGGCTATAAAAGGCCTTAGGGACCTAGTCTATTAGCTATTAGAACCTAAATTAATGTACTTAAACTTACTAGTTAGCACAACTTATTTAGTTATTAGTAGTATCTATAATTATAGTTAGCCTACTTACTGTAGGTGGCTCGCCTAGCGGTGGCTATACGCTTAGTATAGCGGAGGCAGATTAGTTCTAGCAAGGCTAGGAGAGCGGCTTATAAGCGGTGTAGGAGCTTTAACGGCGCCTAGTAGGGTTAGCGACAGCTATAAGCTAGTATAAAGAATACTTACGAAAGGTTTACTAACAGGCGGGCCGGCAGCTTAACGCTTACGATTTATAGTTAATTAGAAATTGTAAAGAAGGTAAGCCGTAGGCTGAACGAATTAAAATGGAATTAGAAGGGAAATCTAATATCCTACTTAGGTGGGAACTCCTACCCTTATAGATCTCTATAAGGTCTTATTATTATATTATCCTATTATTATATTGTCTAATTCACTTAAATTTATTAAAAACTTTTTATTTAAAGAAGGGCAATAATAGCACTCCTATTGTATAATAGCGTCGGCTAAGGACAGCCGCTTAAGAAGGGGGGGGTAATTATTAGGCTATAGAGACGCACTGGCCGTAACCAACTTAGCGTAGGTAAGGCGCAGGCAAGGCGCCTATAAAACGTAGTCGCCCCGCATTAGAGAACAACAGAATTCAGTTTTATAGTTCTACTTTATCAAGAACCAGATACCTATTGCATTCCGCTACTATTATTACGTTACTACATGCCCTAAGGACCTTGGCGTCCTTACAAAAAGCCTACCTTTAGGCTTTATTACTAAAAGTCTTGGTAAGGGAATATAACTAATTAGACAACTTTAACCGCCAGTTAAAGTTCCTAGATATTTTAAGACCTTACGTAACTAAGAAATTTCTAGGGCGTTTTTGTCCTTATATTCTTCTAGTGGCTTATTATCTTCGTTATACTAGTATTCTATCCACTTATCTAGGTACTTTAGCGGTTTAGGTTTATTAGGGTAATAGCTATAAAACTTCTAAAGCTTATAGGGATTACCTATAAAGTTATATATAGGGTACTAAGTGGGGTTTAGGTTATATCCTTTCCAACTAATATAATACTTTAACGTTCCCTTTACAAGTTTATAGGCTAGTATTTCTTTAATTTCCCATTTATTATTGCTATTAACTTAAATTAGTAGGGGAGGTTTATTCTTTTATCTAGGTAGTGGGTTATTTATAGCTTTCTATAGCTTATCCGGTAAGAAAATAGGGTAAACTTTAATTAAGTCTAGGAGCTTAACCTTGTATAAGTTGCCTACTTTATTAAGAATCTTATACGGTTCTGCTATTTTATAGTCTAGCTTATAGCTAGGCCGTTTTATCTTTTAGTTCTTTATTATAACCTAGACTATATCGCCTATAGTAAAGTTAGGCTTACGCCTATACTTATTTACCTACTGTTTTATTAATTTCTAGGCCTTTTCTAGGTTTATATGGGCTACTTTTTAGGCTTCTTCTAAGCGCTTAGCGTACTGCTAGGCTTCCTTATAAAATGGTTTTTTGTATATAGTTTAGGGCCCTTTTAGTCTTTCCTAGTTAAAGCTTATTGTTACAGTACGTGTGGACTGTCAAGGTACGATATACGAAGTGACTGTATATGATTGATAAACGATGTCATGTAAGGATCTATGTAGGAGGTGAGGTGGTATATATACACGTCGCTCAGGGGTCAGGTCTGTGCTCGTGTCATAACAACACCAAGTTATAACAACGTGTCAGGTCAGTGCCGTGACAGTATATCCCTCCCCAATAAGGCGAGCTCCTGTAAGCCAAGTGACGGCAGTAAAAACACGGAAGTAAAAAAATAGACCACATATATCCTTATCCTTCCAGTCCTTAAAGGTTCTCGTCCTTCCAGTCCTTAAAGGTCCTCGTCCTTACAGTCCTCAGACCCTCCTACCTATATCCCTACTACATCGCTCTCCGCTAGCACTCGTCTCGAGTGCTAGATATAATATAAAGCTGAGGCGAAGGAGCGAAACTAATATGGAAAACGGAGGAGACGAAAAAAAATGTAACCGCGGGGCGTATTGCGGATATTGACTCTCGAAAGGCTCGAAGTTGCGGAGATCGAGGTTAAGGCGTAGACTCGAAAGGCTCGGGGGTTACGGAGATCGAAGTTATTGCGTAGACTCGAAAGGCTCGGAGTGCGGAGATCGAGGTTAAAGCGTAGATTCTTGTCGCGGTAAACTTGTAGTATCTGTGCGGATTCGAAGACGGAGACAGAGACGAGATCGTAACCCATAGTCTTACACTGTAATCAAGACACGAGGAATATAGCCCGCAGGGTGTCTCCCTGCAGCCGGCTTTAGAAACTCGGGACGTGAAGCAGAAGCATGGCTAGATACGGAGACTCGGAGACTGAGACAGAGAAACCATAGCCCGCAGGGTGTCTCCCTGCTGCCGGCCTAGGAAACTCAGAGACTGAGAAGAGAAACTATAGCCCGTAGGGTGTCTCCCTGCTGCCAGCTTAGAAACTTAAAGAGGAGACAAAGAGGAGATCGGCTCGGGTACTCGAATGGATTCGACAGAGATTTTACTAGGTCGCATTAACGTGGAATGGGGGTAAGAATCCCGCCTGGGGTAGGGTCGTAGCTTTGGCTTTAGAACGGTGGAAACAAAGCCTTACCAGAGGCGTATAAGATGACACGACATACTGTCACAGTACGTGCGGACTGTCAAGGTACGATATACGAGGTGACTGTATATAATTGATAAACGATGTCGTGTGAGGATCTATGTAGGAGGTGAGGTGGTATATATACACGTCGCTCAGGGGTCAGGTCTATGCTCGTGTTATGATAACACTAAGTCATAATAACGTGTTAGGTTAGTGCCGTGACACTTATATAGGGTAGGTAACCTATTTCTAGTTAAATAGGGGCAAATCCGGTAGAGTTGTAGGGTAGGGTTGCTTGGGCGTAGTCTATTAAGGGTAATAGTTTAGCCTAGTTATTCTAAAAGTAGTTAATAAAAGGCTAGAGTCTCTGGTTTAAGTATTGATTTATAATCTTTATTTAACCGTTTATCTGGGGGTAATATACTATAGAAAGCTTTAGCTTAATGCTTAGGATCTAGGTAAACTTATTCTAAAAGGCTAATATAAACCATAGCCTATAGTTAGATATAATAGTATCTAGTAGTTCGTAAATTTAGTAGATGTAGTGGATATATAGTTAGGCTGCCTCTTTAGTATTAATATTCTTATAATAGGAAATTAAGAACAGGCGCTTGCTAAAGTAGTTAACTAGGATTATAATTATATTATATCCGTTATAGTCTAGAGGTAGCTTATAAAAGTCTATAGAGATATATTGCTAGGGGCGGTTAGGTATTAGGAGGGGTTTTAATAGTCCTAGGGTCTTATCTTGTGGAATTATAGACTTATAGCAGTTATTGCAGTTCTATATATAGTGGTTAATATCTATAATTATTCTGGGCTAGTAGTAGCGGTTACTAATAATCCTATAAGTCTTATTTTTTCTAAGGTGGGCCATAGAGACCTAGGTATGTGCTTTAGCAATAAGCTAAGTCCGTAAGTTCTATTCCTCTACTACTACTAGCTATTTACGGTGCTTAAATAGTCTACTTTTAAGGGACTATAGGCTAAAAACGTTCTTTGCCCTTTTGCGGTACTCCTGTAGAGAAGGGGCCGTATAATTTACCTATAGTAGTTTATTAATAAGGTCTAGTTTTATAGAGTTAATAGGGTATATCTTAGCGTCTAAAGAGTCTATATTTAGTTCTACCTATATTTAAAAGTTAAGGTGCTCTAGTTATAGTAGCGCTTAGGTTTATAATAAGATCTTTACGGCTGTCTAGTTGTTTATATCCTGTTTACGCCTTATAAGAGCGTCCGTACGGTTGGTGGTGCCTAGCTTATATATAATTAGGAAGTTGAACTAAGATAGGGTGTCTACTTAGCGCGCCTATTAGGCTATAAGGGCCTTTATTATTATAAAATATTCTAAGGCCTTATAATTGGAAACTACCTAGATAGACTTAGGGGTACCTTCTAGCTAGGCTCGCTAGTGCTAAAAGCTAAAGATAATAGCTAGCATTTCTTTATTGTAAATTAGGTAGTTTAGCTTAGTATCTACTATAGTCTTTAAATAGTAAGTAATAGGGTGCTATTCTCCGTTTATCTACTTTTAGGAGTAAACGCTAGCTATAATACTATTTAAGGCATCGGTTTCTAGCATTAAGGGCTATTTTAGGTTAAAGTGGGTAAGTAAGGGAGTAGAGACTAGTCGTTTCTTAAGCTCGTTAAAGGCCTGCCTATATATAGTGTTAAAGTAAAAGGGCCGGCCCTTGTGGGTAAGTAGGCTTAGTAGCGGGGTAATTCTACTGTAGTTCTTAATAAAGTATTAGTAGAAGTTATAGAACCCTAAGAATAACTACACCCCCTTTACGGTCCTTAGGGGTACCTATTAGTTAATTATAGCTGTCTTTTCTAGGTCTGCCTTAATCCTATTTATACTAATAATAAACCCTAAGTACTTTATATGCTTAATACTAAATTCTAACTTCTTAATATTGGCTTAGAGGCTAGCTTCTTAAAGCCGTTATAGGACTTTATAGATATGCTCTTTATATTTTAGTTTATTTTTAGAGTAGATTATAATATTATCTAGGTATACTATATAGAAGTTATTAAGGTAGTTAAATAGTATATTATTTATATATTGTTAGTATATAGCTAGTCCGTTAGTTAGTCTAAAAGGTAATACTTTATATTTATACGTTCCGTAATAGGTCCGAAATATAATAAGGTTTTTTAATTTAGGGTCTATTCTAATTTAGTAAAAAGCCTAGCGGATATTAAGCTTTATAAAGATCTTAGCTCTACTTATTTAGGCTAAAGTCTTATTAAGTAAAGGTAGTAGGTAGTAGTCTTTAAGGGTTAAATTATTAAGCTTATAGTAGTCGATACAGAAATAAAGTCCTCTATTTGGCTTTTTAGTAAAAAGAATAGGTAAGTTAAAAGGGGCTTAACTAGGCTTAATAAAGCCCTTATTTAGGTTATTAATAAGATACTGCTTTATGGCCTATAACTTAGTAGTAGATTACTGTTAGAGGGGGCTATAGCTAAGGGTAACTACCTTATCTGGCTTAATTTTAATCTTATAGTAATATAGTTAGTAAGGCGGAAGTATATTAGACACTACTTTAGAAAAGGTGTCTTTAAATTTCTAGTATTAACTAGGTAGTTTCTATTCTACTAGCTCCTTATCTATAAACTTGCCTTTCTCTTAGGCTAGGGCTTCTTTCTCTTTAATTATTTAATTAATTTTGTATAAGCTAGTAGTAGATGTAATGGTATTAGGCTAAACTAGGTTTTAGTAGAATCCTATAGCGCTAATATATTAGATATTAACTGGTAGGAGGTCTGTGGATTTCTTTATAGGTGTTTATTAGGCTGTATTTTGCGGTATAGGGTTTATAGTCTTCCTTAGCTTATATTTAATTTTCTGTAAGTTATCTTTTCGGTTTATTAGTTTAGTATATTATTTAATATCCCTAGCCTTTCTTTATAGCTGTATAGGGCCTAAGTTCTCTATTAGGGACTTAGCTAGGCTACTATTAACTTTCTAAGTCTTTAGTGCGGGTAGTGTAATATAGGTAGTCTAGGGGCGGCGTAGTATACGGATCTATTGTAGATTAAGCTGTATATCCTTCTTAAAAGCCTAGTCCCTATGTGTTGTATCGGCCTAGTAAATAGTGTTTATCTATAGATGTATAAGGTTTTCTATTATAATACTAATCTTTTTTATAAAGGAAGGCGTTAGGTGTAACGGGACTAGCCTAGTTATAGTAAGAATGTCTCGGTAAAACACTCGATAGATAAATTCCAACGCTTTGACCGAATTCTGTTAGATTAATTAAATTCTACCAAAGTCCGTTAAAGACTGCGTGCGTATATGCGCACGCATTGACCACTAAGCCCCTAACTATTTAATTATATAATTCTCTTATTATTCCTTTCTCTTCTTTACGTAACATCTTATTCTTAGCAAGAGCTATATACTATTAAATTTAGATAGGATTTATATTATTCCTTTAAATCTTCCCTAAAGTCTCTCTACGCCCTTATATTACGTTGCGTCTATACTAATACCCTTAAAATAGTAAACGAACTTAAATCCGCCACGTTAACTATTATAGCCCTAGTTAGGGAACAAATGACTATAATACAACAGTCCTTTATAGATGCCTTGGCCCAGTAATAAACTATACTAAAAGCTTAGCATTAGTAATTAATTAAAGCAATATATAAAGAACTCTACAACGCTAAAGTACTCGTGTTGGAAACCCTAATAGCAACACCTATAAACGAAATTAAAATAAATGTATATAAGCCTGACCCATTAAATATAAACCCCAAACTAGTAATAGCAGCTTAACCCATACTTATAATAAACCTAGTACCTACTATAAAATCTAAAAAGCTCCCTAACCCTTTAATATTTAATAGAAATTAAAATAACCTACGTCCCTTTATAACTAAGCTCTATTTAAAAGACTGGCTCTACTGGGTAGGTGTTTTAGTAGGTAGCCTAAGATGCGAATATGGCTGGCTAAGATAGACAACAAAGCACGTAATACTGTTATGCCCCTTACGCACTAACTAAAAAGTAATGCTTTTAGTAGCTGGCATCGAGAACTATAATACACTGCTCTTAACATAAAAAGGCCTCAAGGCGGTTACCTAGTGGCTTATTAGCTAAAATGTACTAAACTAGTTCTAGGTTGCAAGGGAAATAATAATAGAGGGTAGGGGGGCGAGCAACGGGCGCCCCCTAATGACTCTACAGTAGTAGAGTAAATGTAAGCTTTACAGTGCGAAGAATTGAATAAACGACTTAATTGTGAATGTAGCTCTAAAGTCTCTATATATACACGAAGAAGGTGGAGGTAATAAGACATGATGGGGTAATAGGTAACTGAAATGGGAACAGTGATCTGCAAGCAATATTGATCTGCAATCAATATATAGGGTGGCGTTGACGCTGTCTTGGAGCCTTCCAAGACGGTAATCTTGTGTCTCAGCACAGTATCGGTAGTCGGTTACAGTAAAGTTTACAATACTAGCGCGTCCGTAGGCTTATTACGGCAGCAGTGGTTCCTAAGGAGGTTAAAAAGTAAGGTAGTAGGAGCACCACAGGTGACTCACAGGCGCCTTACAGGCGCCGCGTAGGCGAGTTCTAAAAGGCAGGGAGATGGATTACGGGGTTTTCTTAAATAGAGTTTTCTCCCTATATGTATATAAGGAGTAGTCCGCGTAGGCCTAATAGGGATCCAAATCGGACGTTAAGCAATAAATTATTATTAACTAAGCTCTATTTTAAACTTTTAATAAACTATAACTAATACCCTACTAAAGCTAGTAAGATTAGCTATAGAATGTCTTATTTAAATAAAGACGCTACATGAACTATAGACCTATTCTTCCGTAATAGCACCTTCGTTAATTTTAAAATCTTTATCTCTTTACTAAAACGAATATATAATAACGCCAGTCGCGAATATATAGCTATTACTAAACTTAAAAACCTATGATAATGGAACCGAGACTTTACCAGCTTCTTTTTGGAATTTTTAGGCCTTATTAGTAAACTAGATTAGAATAAAGCTACTAAAGTTACTACTTTTCGCCAAGCTATTTCGAATAAAATTAGAGTATAGTTAGTAGGTAAAGAACTGCTAAAGGACTTACCTAAATTTGCTATAATATGTTAATAAATTAATAGGGACCTTTAATATAATAAATAGACTTATTCCCTAAAGCTAACCACACCTTGCGTTTAAAACTCTATAAAACTAGTATATACCCTAAAGCGCGATCTGTTTTTAAGACCTAAAAGCCCTATATATAACCCTATGGACCTTAATACCACCCAATCCTATACACCTTTAGGAACTAATAAATAAAGAACATAAGCTATAAATGGAGAATATTTTGGATATAGAAAAAAGGGATATATTTAAAGGGATTACTAAACTTACCCTTTTAAAAAGGTCCGTCGTAGCTCCTCTTAGTCCTTAAGTTATACTTATTCTATAAATTATACTCGGTCGCTATAAAGTATCTTGCCTTTAATTAACTTAGAAAACGAATTATTCTAGGGCTAAATTGCGCCTTAAAATAAGAAGTAGAAGAGTATAAATATCTAGGCTCTTCTAGCGCTAATATATAATATAACTCCCTTAATATACTTAGCGAAATTTAAATATTTAGAAAATAGAAGGAAGTATACATCCTTATAGATAGCGGAGCCACTAGTATAGGCTTTATTAATATAAACTATGCGAAAACTTAATAATTAAATTTAAAGAAACTTAATAAGCCCTAAGGCCTATAAGGCTTTAATAATAAGCCTTTAATATATGGTAAACTAACGCACTACGCTTTTATAAAGATGTGGATAGGCAAACACCTTAAATATATTTCCCTATTTATAATACCCTTAAAGTATTATAAGGTAATACTTAAATATGGATAGCTAAAACAACACAACCCTTTAATTAGCTGGGTTAAAGAAATACTAAAATTCCGTATAACCTACTACCGAAGTTATTACTTAAAATACTACTTACCCTATAAATATACACATAACTATTTAAATTTAATATAATACGAATTACCCTTGCTATAAACCTCAAACTAATACAATATAGTTATAACCGCTAATTACGGTAAAAAATACGAAAATGATATATTGAAACCCCTTAAAATTTGTATAATATAAGCTATACCCTTTTATTTGTTAGTAAGAAAATAAAACTATAAGATCTTTACTATAATACTAGAAGATATTAAGAAGGCATTAGAACCGAAGTAATATATTAACCCCCAACCTCTTATACCTAAAGAATATTATAATCTAATTAATATATTTAAGAAACAATTTATAGATTAACTACCCCCATATTAAGATAAGCACGATTTTAAGATAAAACTTAAACCTAGTATAACGCTAAAGTTTAGCCCGTTATACGGTATATTGCAAAAAGAGCTGCTTATAATATAATAATACCTCAAAGAGTACCTAGAGAAAGGATTTATTCGCCCTAGTTAATTACTATTCGCCTTACCTATACTATTCGTTAAGAAACCTAGAGGAGGCTTAAGGTTTTATGTTAATTATTAAGCTCTAAATATAATTACAATTTAAAACTAATATCCAATTTTTCTACTTTAAGAAACGATTAACTGCTTAGTAAAAGCACAATACTTTATAAAGCTTAATGTAGTCGCTGCCTTTAATTAAATCCGTATTCGCGAAGGAGATAAGAAGTATATAGCTTTCCGTATATAATGGGGACTTTTTAAATACTTAGTAATGCTATTTAGTATAAAAAACAGTCCTAGTATACTTTAGTAATATATTAATAATATCTTAATCTATTTATCTTTACTTTCTAAGCATTGAAAGCACGTCTAAATAGTCCTTAAACGCCTATAAGACGCGGGCTTATAATACGATATTAAGAAATGCAAGTTCTATACGTCTAAAGTTATATACTTAGGCCTAATTATATCCTACAATAGAATTAAAATGGACCCAAAAAAATCGCTATAGTTATAAACTGGGAAAGTCCTAGTAGTATATAAAATATCTAAGGATTTCTAGGATTCGCAAATTTTTACTATTAATTTATTAATTACTTCTTAAAAATTATTTAGCTATTAGTAAACTTAACAAGGAAGAATATAAGATTTAAATAGACTATTAAATATAAATAAGCTTTTAACGACCTAAAATATCGTTTTACAACTACTCTAATTCTCGCCCACTTTAATCTAGGCCTTAAATGTATTATTAAAACAGACTTATCTAATTATATACTAGGAGGAGTATTATCGCAGTATAATAAGAACGGCGAGCTGCGCCTAGTAGCCTTTCTCTTCCAGAAACTTACCCCTGCTAAATTAAACTACAAGATATATAATAAGGAACTACTTATAGTTATTAGATGCTTTAAATAATAGCGTTTAAAACTTAAAGGATTATTATTCCTAATACGCGTATTAACGGACTATAAAAACCTATAGTACTTTATAACCATAAAGCAATTAACGTAGCGCTAAATTCATTAGGCCGAATACCTCTTATAATTTAACTTTAAAATTTTATACTAACCTAGCAAACTTAATTAAAAGCCTAACTTATTAATATAATAATTATAGGACTTACTTATAAACGCTTCTAATAAACGGATTATAAATTAATTACGAATTTTACTGCCCCCTAAACGCTTTAAGAAACTACGCCCTATATTTTTAGATGGGGAGCTTAATAGGAATAAATTGGAAATTAATAAGTGGGATATAAAAATTAATAAATTAATAGAGTATAAATATAAGAATAACTCCTAGATAGTAAATATAATAAAAGCGATTTAAATAGGGAAACGGCAATATAAGAATATTACACTCGCTAAATGCGAAATCTATAATAATTGGTTATACTATTAATAAAAGATAATAGTCCCGAATTCCAAACCCTTATAATTTAAAATACTTAAATTTATATACAATTCCCCTATAGGGCACCCTAGCTATATAAAGAACTACAAGATTATCTAATAAGTATATTACTGGCCTATAATGCACAACTATATACGAAAATACGTTTAAGTATATAGAATATACGTGCGTAGGAAGACCTCTTATATAAAGAAGTAAGAAGTACTTTAACTATTGCCAATTCTAATGTAAAGATAGCGAGATATTTTAGTTAACTTTGTAGTTAACCTGCCTAACAGTAATAGGTTTATAAATATTATAATAGTTATTAACCGTCTTATAAAAATGCAATATATAATTCCTATAGACTTAATTAATACAATATTAGTAGCTAAATATTTTATTAAGTATATCTTTAAGCTACACAAACTTCCTAATTTAATAATATCCGACTACGGAAGCTAGTTTGTTTTAGGCTTCTAGTAAGCCCTATATAAATAATTAAGCATATAAATATAACTCTTAACTATATTTTATTCTAAGATAGATAGTTAAACTAAAATTGTAAACGCAATTATAAAATAATATCTATAAATATACTACTTCTACCTGCAAGATAACTGGGAAAAGTGGCTACCTTTAGCTAAGTTTACTATAAATAATACGAGAAACAAATTAATATATATAACGCGCGGCCTACTTTAGCTAGATGGACATAATATAAAGGTAAATAACTACTACCTAACACGAATATATAAAACATAAGGCGCTTTTTTTATTTCTAAGTAGGACAGGGATAGCTACTAGAAAGTGGCTAATAACAGCAGGATCTATAGGAGGTAACTCCTACTAGGCTTTTAGAAAAGAGATATTAGTAAGCAAAAGGACAGAAATAAATTACAAAAGGACAGGGAAAGGCGTTAGGATTTCTTATTCCTTATAGTTTTCTACCGTTTTCTCATTCCCTAGTAGTTGCTTATAACTTAGTATTTTACTAAGGAACTATAAACCCCTAGTTTAGGGGCTTATAAACTACTAGGATATAGTTACTAGTATATATTAAGCTGCCCTAAGGGATTTATATATATAGGACTATAGCGCCATAGCCTAGAGGCTACATGCGCAGTATTGTACGTAGTATAATATAATGGATATATATATATAAATAAAAATAAAAGAATAAAACTACGTCCTTAATAGTAATAAAATAGATATAGTTAACCTTTTAGAAGATAACACCCCTGTAAAACTCTATAGACTTTTACCTTTAGACTTTAAGAAGTTTATAAAGCTTAAAAAAGGACTTACTAATAAGGAACTCCACAAGCTCCTCCCTAAAAGGTACTATAACTTTATTAATATATACTTATAAAAGAGCGTAGATATACTCCCCCTATATTAACTTAATAACTATACCATTAATATTAAATAAGGAAAAATGCTATCTTATAAGAGACCCTACCTAATACCTAAAGATAAACTTCTAGTTATAAAAAAGTAAATTAACAAACACCTTAATAAAGGATTTATCTGCCCTAGTATATCTCTAATAGCTGCCCCTATTCTTTTTATTAAGAAGCTAAAAGGAGGTATTTAATTCTGCGTTAACTATAGAGGACTTAACGCTATTACAATTAAGAACTAATACCCTATACTGCTTATACGTAAGACTTTAAAGCGGCTTAGTTAAGCTAAAATCTATACTAAGCTTAATATTATCGCCGCCTTTAACTATTTTTAAATACGGGAAGGTAACGAATAGAAAACCGCATTTATATTACGCTTTGGCCAATTTAAATATACTATTATGCCCTTTAGTATATATAACGGCCTAGGCACCTTTTAAAGCTATATTAATAACGCCTTATAGGACTACCTTAATAACTTCTACTCTACGTACCTAGACGATATACTTA
>Ga0307515_10005217_pt1 | contig 26401 bp, 19 predicted proteins | sample 17_EM_MG_FD_194513 | JGI IMG/M metagenome (GOLD analysis project Ga0307515, IMG submission 194513) | Populus trichocarpa ectomycorrhiza microbial communities from riparian zone in the Pacific Northwest, United States - 17_EM | ecosystem: Host-associated > Plants > Roots > Unclassified | place... | reverse complement strand
ATTAAAACAAATTGATGACAAAAAATGTTAGCGACGTTCCAGTGTGATAAACGAATAGCTATACTTGTTTTTGTCATCAGGCTCAAAATTTTCTCTTTGCGTTTCCTGCCAGTCTTCTGTGTTTAACTCAGGAAAAAAGGTATCACCATCAAATTCCTGGTCAATTATGGTGAGATATATGCGGTTTGTGAGCGGGATGGCCTGTCTGTAAATTTCGGCACCACCTACAATAAATACTTCATCCTCGCCTGCACAAAGCGCCAATGCCGCTTCAATTGATTTTACAACTTCGCAACCCTCAATGCTGATATCCTGGCGGGTAATCACAATATTCCTGCGCCTTGGTAGCGGTTTACCCACCGAATCGAAAGTTTTGCGGCCCATGATAACGGTATGCCCCGTGGTAACATCTTTAAAATGCTTTAAATCATTGGGTAGGTACCAAAGTAATTTATTCTCTTTGCCGATAGCGTGATTTTTGGCTATAGCCACTATTATAGAAACAGTCATTTGTTTTTCTGGGTAATGGTTTTTGTTGATAGCCACAATTTTATTTCGTCGAACTTTAACTGTCCGGTACTTGCCGCTATTGTCATATCGTATTTTTCGTCCTCTGATGCCTCTATATCACAATCAAAACTTAATAACATTAGTCTAAGTAGCGTGTAGGCAGTTCTTTTGTTACCATCGATAAAAGGATGGTTAATAATTAAGCTCTCAAAAATAGCGGCAGCTTTGTCAATAGGTTCTGGGTACAAGTCAATGCCGTCAAAAGTAGCATATGGCCGGGCAATTGCGGCTTCCAGGCCTCCCTGGTCTCTCATACCTTCGCCACCGCCAAAATTTTTAATTAATTGGGAGTGAATATATAAAACTGATTGTATAGAGATCATTTGGCTAAGCGCTCCAATAAACCTTTATCCTCGCTCATGATCTTTTTTAAATTATTATCGAGGGTGGATTGTTCAAACGGATGTGTTTGAAATTGTTTTACAAAGTTTAATACATCGGCCAATGCCGTTTCTGGCATATCATTCAATGCTTTTTGTATTTCTTCTTTTATCTGAACCGCAGTCATAGCCAAATCTACAAATTTTTAATTTCCCAATCCATCCAAACAATCCCACGTCTCAAAAATTCTCACCAATGACCAATGACCAATGACCAATGACCAATGACCAATGACCAATGACCAATGACCAATGACCAATGACCAATGGCCAATGACTACTAAACTGCCACCACACCCTTAATATGCGGATGCGGATCATAATTTTCCAACGTAAAGTCTTCAAATTTAAAGCCGAAGATGTCCTTCACATCCGGGTTAATCTTCATAGTTGGCAGCGGGCGGGGCTCGCGGCTCAATTGCAGGTTAACCTGTTCCAGGTGATTGTTATATAAGTGGGCATCGCCAAGCGTATGGATGAAATCGCCATAATCCAGGTCACAAACTTGTGCCACCATCATGGTAAGCAGCGCGTATGATGCGATGTTGAAAGGCACACCTAAAAATATATCGGCGCTGCGTTGGTACAACTGGCACGACAGCTTGCCTTTTAATTCCCCCTCCAGGGGGTTAGGGGGCTCCACGTAAAACTGGAACAGGCTATGGCAAGGTGGCAATGCCATCTGGTTTACTTCTGCTACGTTCCAGGCCGAAACAATCATGCGGCGCGAATCCGGGTTGTTTTTTATCTGGTTAATTACCTGGGCTATCTGGTCAATATGGCCACCATCAGGTGTTGGCCAGCTCCGCCATTGAACGCCGTATACCGGGCCAAGGTTACCGTCGGCATCGGCCCATTCGTCCCAAATGCGTACGCCATTTTCTTTCAGGTAACGGATATTGCTATCGCCGCTTAAAAACCATATCAATTCATGGATGATTGATTTAAGGTGCAGCTTTTTGGTGGTTACCATCGGGAAACCATCTTTAAGGTTGAAACGCATCTGGTAGCCAAACACACTTACTGTACCGGTACCCGTCCTGTCATGCTTTTGCGCGCCGGTTTCCAATACATGCTTCATCAAATCGAGATACTGTTTCATTTTTCAGTTCATTAGTTCAGTGGTTCATTAGTTCATTGGTCTTTTCTGTCGGTTTGCCCGTATTAGCATTAGTTGCGATATCGCGTTTAAAATCAGCCTTGTAAAAATCAAACATGCAAATTCAACGCTATCCTACCAATGAACTAATGAACCAGTGAACCAATGAACCAACCACAAAGGAAAATAAATAAGACTAACTATCCTAAATATGTGTAAAAATACAGGTTTGTTAATCATTCCTAATCAATAGGAAGATGATAACTTTACGGCGCGACAATTATGTCCTTTTTAATTTAAGACGAGACAGGTAGGCCGGGGATTTATCAAAAGTTAATACCCACTCAACCCAATCAACCACTCACGAAAAATATGATCCTTTTTCCCAACGCAAAAATTAACATAGGCCTGAATATTACCGAACGCCGCCCGGATGGTTATCATAACCTGGAAACCATTTTTTATCCTATTGCCATAAAAGATGCGCTGGAAGTAGTTGAGAGTGATGAGCTTACTTTTACCTCGTCAGGGCTTGATATTCCTGGCAGGGCCGAGGATAACCTTTGTGTAAAAGGCTACCACATGCTTAAAAAAGACTTCGATTTACCGCTCGTAAGCATTCATCTGCATAAAAACATTCCGATAGGCGCAGGGTTGGGCGGAGGATCGGCTGACGCGGCTTTTTTTATCAGGCTGATGAACGAGCAGTTTAACCTTTGCCTTTCGGTAGATGAAATGACAGGCTATGCCCGCCGCCTGGGGGCCGATTGTGCCTTTTTTATCGAAAATAAACCCGTTTTCGCATTTGAGCGGGGGGACGAATTTGAAACCATAAAACTCGACTTATCGGCTTACAAAATTGTGCTGGTAATGCCCGATATTCATATTTCTACTTCAGAAGCCTTCAGCGGCATCAAACCAACCCCGGTTAAAGATTCCTTGCTGGAATTGATCACCGAACCCATCACCGAATGGAAAAAGCATATCAAAAACGATTTTGAAACGTCTATTTTTAAAAATCATATCGAGATCCGCGGCGTTAAAGCTGCGTTATACCAGGCTGGTGCTATTTATGCCAGCATGAGCGGGAGCGGAGCCTCGGTATTCGGAATATTTGACCACACGCCCGATCTGGGATTTTTAGAAACGGATAACGAAGTGTTTTACCTGTAGCGTTAAATCAACAATACAAAGTCGTAAGTATAAAGTTGAATTTTTTCTTTTTTGGCTCAGAACTTAAGACCTGGGGCTAAAACAGCATAAACCCCCTTTTTATTTATGAGTAAACAGTACAAATTTACACGCTCCATTTTATATTTCAAAACAGCCCTTTATTCATACATAAATACGTAAAAACAAGTAATAAATCCCAACTTTTCAGCAATAAATGCACTATTTATTAATACAAATGGTGCATTTATTTACACAAAAATAAAAGGAAGTTTTTTGCGCAAAAATTCGGAGAAAACAGCCTGAAAAACCGGGTGCCTAAATCTTTAAAACTACCGGGTTCGCCACAACTCCATCCTTATGTCTAGGGGCTAAATTAAAACAGCCAGTAAAATAATTGAAAATAGTTAATCATACAATTCGCGATAAAACCAGTTTTGTCTTATCTCTTGATGCTAACCTCTTGACTCTATTTTAAAGCACTATCCGTTTACCTTCTTTTATCGATCTTTTGGCTGCATCCAAAATCTGCATCACTATCATATTATATCTTAATGACGACCGGTCGTTATGCGATTTAATGGGGTTTTTAAGTGCTGCGGTAAAATAGGGTACCGGTGCGTCGGCCGGCGCGGGTAAAGCCGGTGCTTTAAAGCTGTGCACGCTGTTGTTAACTCTTACTTCAACGCTATCTTTGTCAAAGGTGTGGATATAGCCTTTGGCGCCAAATATCTCCATGTCTTTGATGCCGTAAGGCCAGTTCCATGATGCTTCTATCATGCCGGTGGCGTTAGGGTATTCAACAATAATGGTAGCATCATCCTCAACTTTGGGATAGACCGATGGCTTGTAGTGCCTGGCCACCGCTGTAACTGCTATTGGCCGTTGTCCCTGCATCAGCCAGGTCATCATATTGGCGCCATAGCAGCCAAAATCATTTAGTGCACCTGCGCCGTTAAGTATGGGGTCTGTTAGCCAGCTCAAAAAATCTTCGCTGCAACCAATCTCTCGCGGGCCCTGGTGGCCATCGTGAAACACCATTTTGCGGATGATGCCTACGCTATCAGTTTTAACGGTATTATAAGCGCTTTGTACCGATGGGTACCAGGTAGTTTCATAATTGGTAAGCAGGTTGATGTAATATTTAAGCGCCAGGAATTCCATGCGCCGGGCTTGTTCAAGCGTGGCAGCCAAAGGTTTCTCAACCATTACCGAAATGTGCAGCGGTGCGCAGGTTTCTACCACATCTATATGTTTGCCAACGGCGTTGTAACCTAAAACAATTACAGGTTTGCGGGCCAGGCACATGGTTTTTAAATCTTCAAAAAACAACGAATCGGGTACGCCATACATTTTACCATACTTGGCCCAAAGGTTTTTATCCGGCTCGGCAATGCCAACAATATTAACGTTGCCGTTGCGGTATTCGTTTAGTATCAGGTGTATATGGTCATGGTTTAGGCCGGCTATGCCTACTTTTGGCCCGGTGGGTATTTTTTTCACCGGGATAGTGTCCTTTTTTGTTAAAGCGGTATCCTTTCCAAGCTTTTTTGCTGTATCTGGCGGCAACGCCTCCGGCTTATTGGGCACCATCGGTGTAGTAGGGGTAGGGATGGTTGTTTGCGCCATGGCAAAAGCTGCGCAGCTAAAAAAAAGCAGGGTAAAAAAGAATTTAACCCCATGGTTGAACATTGTTTTCATAGTAATATCGGTAGATAATTGTTCGCAAACTTACTAAAAAGCCCACTCTAAATCTCGCCAATGCTATTAAGTTAATCGTTTTTTCGAGCAAAGAGGCAGAGCCGCAAAGTGATCTGCTTATTTTTCCTTAGCGTCCTGGCGTCTCTGCGCGAACCTGAAATTTTAATATTTTCCGTCACTTAATAGCATTGTAAATACTCCCCCGGAAGGGAACACTTTAACTTCACCTCCAATTAAACTGCGAAGGTGAACATCTGAAATTAAAATAACGAAGGGTTGCCCCCAAGTTTTATTTTGCCCAAATGTTTATAAGCGCTCTCGGTGCACTCGCGGCCACGGGCTGTGCGCATCAAAAAGCCTTCCTGTATTAAAAATGGTTCGTAAACTTCTTCAATGGTACCCTCATCTTCGCCAACGGCGGTGGCTATGGTTTTTAGCCCAACGGGGCCGCCTTTAAATTTATCAATAATGGTGCTCAATATTTTGTTATCCATTTCGTCCAGGCCATGCTCATCAACATTAAGGGCGTTTAGGGCATATTTGGCTATGGCGGTATCAATATTGCCATCACCTTTTATCTGGGCAAAATCACGTGTGCGACGCAGTAGCGCATTGGCTATACGGGGCGTACCACGGCTGCGGCGGGCAATTTCATAAGCCCCCTCATCGGTAATAGGTGTTTTTAGGATAGATGACGAGCGCAGTACAATGGTAGTAAGCAATTTGGCGTCATAATACTCCAGCCGGGCATTAATACCAAACCGGGCCCTTAAAGGTGCGGTAAGCAGGCCCGAACGGGTGGTGGCCCCTACCAGGGTGAATGGGTTAAGTGATATTTGTACAGACCGGGCGTTGGGGCCGCTCTCCAGCATAATGTCTATCTTAAAGTCCTCCATTGCCGAGTATAAATACTCTTCAACCAGGGGGCTTAAACGATGTATTTCGTCAATAAAAAGAATATCGCCTATTTCCAGGTTGGTAAGCAGGCCCGCCAAATCGCCGGGTTTATCCAATACGGGGCCCGATGTTATCTTGATGCCAACACTCATTTCGTTGGCAATAATGTGCGAGAGCGTGGTTTTGCCCAGTCCAGGAGGGCCGTGCAGCAATACGTGGTCAAGCGCTTCGCCACGCTGGCGGGCCGCCTGTACAAATATTTTTAAGTTGGCTAATATTTTATGCTGACCGGTAAAATCCTCAAATTGCTGCGGACGTAAAACTTTTTCGATATCACGCTCGGTATTGCTGAGGCGTTCCGGTGCCGGATCAAGGTGCTCGTTCATTACCAACGAAATTAGTTTTTTTTAGCTGAAAGCGAAAGAATTTTTAGGTGAAAGGCAAAAGGTGAAAGGTCAAAGGTTTCTTTATAGCTGAAAGATTTTTTAGGTGAAGGGCTAAAGGCGAAAAGTAAAAGGTTTCTTTTATAGCTGAAAAATAAAAGCCCAAAGGCGGGCAGCTCCATTCAATAAGGTAAAACTTAAAAATGAAGCATTGGGTTTTGCCTTGGTTGTTCACCTTTCACCTTTCACCTTTCACCTTTCACCTTTCACCTTTCACCTTTCACCTTTCACCTTTCACCTTTCACCTTTCACCTCAAGCTTATCCCTCAGGGTATTTCCTGAAAATGCTGTTGATTTTCATTTTTATCACACCAAAAATGGCTTCGCCAAATATGCCCGACGACATTTTGGATGTGCCAAGGGTGCGGTTGATGAATATAATGGGTACTTCTACCAGTTTAAAGCCATGTTTAACGGTAGTGTATTTCATCTCGATCTGGAAGGCGTAGCCCACAAACTTTATCTTATCAAGCTGGATGGTTTCCAGTACCTTGCGTTTGTAGCACATAAATCCGGCTGTTGAATCGGCAACGTCTATCCCGGTAATAAAACGCACGTATACCGATGCAAAGTAACTCATTAGTACACGGCTCATGGGCCAGTTTACCACGTTTACGCCAGTACTGTAGCGTGAGCCTATGGCTGCATCGGCGCCATCAATACAGGCTTGCCGCAGTTTTAGCAAATCATCCGGATTGTGCGAGAAATCGGCATCCATTTCAAAAATATAGTCGTAATGCCGCTCAATAGCCCATTTAAAGCCATGAATGTACGCAGTGCCTAAGCCTTGTTTCCCCGCCCGCTCTACTATAAAAAGCTGCTCGGGGTATACGTTCATTAAATTTTTTACAATAATGTTGGTGCCATCCGGCGATCCGTCATCGATGATGAGCAAATGAAAATCATGCGGGAGGGAAAATATTTTGCGGATCATCCGCTCAATATTCTCCTTCTCGTTATAAGTAGGTATAATTATAATACTATCTGGCACGCGCTATTTCTGATGTTTGATGAAATAAAACACAAAACAACGGATTTTATTATACAATTGGGTTATCAGGATGAATTGGAGTTACTTTATCGTCATGAATATCCAGTCCTTTTGCCAGTACTTCATCTACCAAATACGCTTTTTCCTTTAATCGTGGGCTTACAAAAAGAAATACCACAAAAAAGGCAAGGCAGATGCCGGTGAACAACCAAAAGAAAGATGCGCCGGTATAACGGGCAAAATAACCATGGTTTGCAATGCTGTTATTAACAATAGTGTTGAAGAACGACCCTACCGAATAAGTAAAATACCAGATAGCAGTCATGGTGCTCTTCATAGATACAGGCGATTGCGTATACGCGTACTCCAGGCCTACCAATGAAACCAATACTTCGCCTGCTGATAATACGGCATAGGCAAAAATCTGCCACCAAACAGATGGGTGCAGGCCTTTATCAACTTTTTCCTGTAATAAAGCAATTATTAAAAAACTGCCTGCGGTAACCAATAAACCAAAGCCTATTTTACGAAGCGGGGTGAGCTTTAAGCCCAGTTTAGTTGCCAGTGGATACAACAGGAAATTGAAAAGCGGTATCATTGCCAACAGGAAAACTGCGTTTACTGTTTGTATTTGAGATGGAAGAATTTTCCATCCGAAAACACCTAAGTTTAAATCGAGGTGAACAGATTGTAACACCCATTCGGCACTGTTCATATCCCATAACGACCAAAAGACCGGGATAAAAGCAAATACAGCCATAATGCGCCAAACAGCTTTAATACCATCCACTTTATCATACCCGTATTTGGCTTCGGCTTGTTCCCAGGCTGTTCCCGGCGCTTTTGGGCTTAGCTTACACATTAACGTGTAAAAGCTTACCGATACAAAATTATCTTTATTAATGCCCTTGGCCGGGAGCTTTACATAGCTTTTACGGCCCGAGAAAAATATTAAAGTGGCCAGTGCCATCAAAATACCCGGTACACCAAATGCCCAGGCAGCGCCAAATTTATCGTAAATTAAAGGGATCAGGAACAAACTAACCATAGATCCCGCATTGATACTGAAGTAAAACCAGCTGTAAATGGTACTCATCAGGTGCTGATTGCTGTGGTCAAACTGATCGCCAACGTTGGCAGATACGCATGATTTAATGGCGCCTGCCGAAAATGCTATAATAATTAAGCCGGTTTGGAAGCCGGCCAGGTTGGTATCAAACATTGATAAAAGGAAGTGCCCAATGGTATAAATAAGCGACCCGATGAGGATAACGCGGTATTTGCCAAAAAACCAGTCGGCAAGGATAGCGCCAAGCAGGGGGGTAGCATAAACCAGCGTGGAGAACATGTGGTTGATACTGTTGGAGTGGGCGTTGGCTTCAACAGAATTTTCATGACTAAAAAACTGGTGAACTAAAAAAACAGCCAGGATACTCCGCATTCCGTAAAAACTGAAACGCTCTGCAAATTCATTGCCTATAATGAATGGTACTGCCCTTGGAATTTTACCTATCGATCGTGATTGTGCTGCTGTTTTTTCCTGCATTTATTTGTCAACTTAAAGTTTTGCTAAAGTAGTATAAATCTTTTAAATCAGAATTTTATACCGAAAGTGTTACAAGCTATCTGTGGATTGTTTTGATTATTAGTTGGTAACGTGGCTATAATTCTAAAATTAATGTGATGTTGGAACAAGCTTTTTATCGCGTGCCGCTTGCTTTCTTGGGTCGACATACTGGGGATCGACAGCATTGCTTGAATTATCAGGTACGTTGCGCATATCCAACTGTTCTACATACACCCAATGGCCATTCTTTAATTTATAGCCATCGTAAGTAAGGTCGGGCCCAAAGGTTTCAGGCTTGTTTTTTTCTTTGGCATCCGGCGGGGCAAGGTGATCAAACACAATGAGATTTTGCTCTGGCACGTATCTTAACAGCATCGAGGCCTGGCGGGAATATTCAAACACAACACGGTGGCGTGTTTTGCCGTTGCCATCAAATACCGGCATGCCAAATACCGGCCCCGCATCATTAAATGAAAGCACATCAATAACTTTCTTGGTCGATTTTACCGTGTTACCCTTCCAGCCTAACAAAATGTAGTAGGTTTTGGCACCATAAACAGGCACTATTTTATAATACTGCGCACCCAGCCATTTACGGTTGTTAACAACGGAGTCTTCGGGGGCCTTAAAAAAAGGCGAATAATCTTCTAAAGGGTACATTTTTAAAAAGCCGCCGGTATTCATTTGTATGGTGCCATAAAAACGGTAACTGCCATCCTCGTTCATAATAGGCCAGGTAAAAATGCGGAAGCGGTTATCGGGCGAATTGATGATGCTGATGGTTTTTACAGAATCGAAGTGGTACAGGAACGAGTTGGGTACTTTTAACGCGCTAACCATCGTTTTAATAAACTTATAGTTGGCATTTTTCCGCACCAGGTCGGTTTCGTCGTTAATAAATGTTTTACCTAAGGTTTTTAGGGTGTCTTCGTAAAGTTTCAACTGTTTAATATGCGCGTTCTCGTCAGAGTGCTGCGCATAGGTATGGATACTCAATAAAAGCGCGGGGAGAAATAGGAGAAGCTTTTTGATCACGGTGTTAATATGATTTTGTTCTAATATAACTATAATTTATAAATCTGTTGTTGCAGAGTGCGATGCAATCTCAGCATAGATTGATAGGTAAACATAACCTGGGATTGCTTCGTGCTTTATAATGATATAACTGTAAGTTGTTGATTATTAAAGTTATTTTTCAACGTAGAGACGCAATATTTTGCGTCTCCCACATGCAAATCCAACCTTGCAAATTCACTTGTCTGGCGGGAGACGCAAAATATTGCGTCTCTGCAACAGTCCCATTTGCAGCCATGTTATCACTTTTTTCCCGCAATGACGCGGATATAATAAACCTATTAACGTAAATTTTCGATAACCATTGCGCTGGCGCCGCCGCCGCCGTTACAAATCCCGGCCGCACCAAATTTGCCCTGGTTTTGTTGTAATACGTTAATTAAGGTAACAATGATTCGTGCACCGGATGCGCCCAGCGGGTGGCCTAATGAAACCGCACCGCCATTTACGTTAACTTTTGCGGGATCAAGCTTTAATAATTGGTTATTAGCAATAGCTACAACAGAGAAGGCCTCGTTTATCTCGAAAAAGTCGATTTGATCTGACGACAAACCAGCTTTGTGTAATGCTAATGGGATGGCTTTTGATGGGGCAGTAGTAAACCATTCAGGCGCCTGCTGCGCATCGGCATAGGATACAATACGGGCAAGCGGTCTAATGCCCAACTTATCAGCTTTTTCCCGGCTCATTAATACTAAAGCCGCCGCGCCATCATTTAGGGTTGATGCATTGGCAGCCGTTACTGTGCCATCTTTTTTAAATACGGGTTTTAATGAAGGGATTTTGTCAAACTTAACGGCTTTAGGTTCCTCGTCATCTGTAAACATAGTGACATCGCCTTTTTTATCTTTTAGTTCAACAGGGGTTATTTCATCCTTGAACTTGCCAGCTGCCTGGGCTTTTTGTGCGCGATTGTATGATTCAATGGCAAATGCATCCTGGTCTTCGCGGCTAATGTTACAATCAACGGCGCAAAGCTCGGCCGCCGAGCCCATGTGGTAGTCGTTATATACATCCCAAAGACCATCTTTTACCAGGCCATCAATAATTTGCCCGTTGCCTAAGCGATAGCCGTTGCGTGCTTTATCCAGGTAGTAGGGCACATTGCTCATGCTCTCCATGCCCCCGGCAACCACAATATCGTTTTGGCCAAGGGCTATGCTTTGTACAGCAAGCATAATAGCTTTCATGCCCGAAGCGCAAACTTTATTAACCGTAGTTGCAGGCAAATAGGGTAGGCCGGCAAATATTGCAGCCTGGGTAGCCGGAGCCTGCCCCAAATTGGCCGACATTACATTACCCATATAAACTTCCTGTATCTGATCTGGCTTTACCCCGGCCTTTTCAACTGCCGATTTGATTACCAGCGCCCCAAGTTGCGTGGCGCCTACCGTGGCTAAGCTACCGCCGAAACTACCTATAGGCGTGCGGGTGGCGGCTACTATTACTACTTCTCTCATGTGTCCCTCATTAAAATTGGTAGGGCAAATTTAGTTATTTTGAGGAGAGTTAAAAGCTATGCATGCATAATAAACAGTTGCGATGGGGTTTTGTACGGGTTGTTCGTTTTCAATTAGCTTCTACATAACTCTTGCTAAGGGCCATCGGCCCGGCGCATATTGTAGCCACGGGTTTCAACCCGTGGATGATTGGCCAAAGGATAACAAAGAGTGCCATCGGCACGGCCCATATTTTAGTGTAAATCCGGGTATTTTCATTTTGTTCAAACGATATATACGCTTTGCTCATATGTATCGAACCTACGGCTCTCCATCATTTTCTTCGTTTTTTCCACGGGTTAAAACCCGTGGCTACAAGATTGGCCGAGGCTACGCCTCTAATTCGCGTTGATCAAGCCCGGATGTGTCAACAAAATATATCTTTAGAAACTGATCAGCAGCGACATGGATGTTACCGATACAAAGCGTTGTAGAAACTGTCTACAAACAGGTAGCCTCTAACAGGCAGCTTAAAAGGGTATTATTTTGTAAAGGTCAACCGTTTGCAGCTGAAAAAGTTTAAAAGCAATCTCCCTGGCATAATAATAGTTTAGTAAGAACTCTGCTTTCTTCTGCCTTTAAGAATCAAAAGATGCTGCGCAAGAAAACTAAGTAACGTGATTTTCTCTTCGGTAATATCATCATGAATAACAGTAATAGTGTTCGTCATGGAAAATAGGGTGTTTTTTATGTGAATCAAACTGCCTGAAATATTTGATTTCCATTGGTAGGTGTTTGACGATAAATCAGCTTTCGAAAAAATAGCTGTAAATCCATCTGTCATAGCTAACGATGGTGGTTGATGCAGGTAGTTATAACCAACAATTATTTCCCCCAAAAACAAATCGGTGTTATCGTAAATTATGATCTGAGCGTTTCCGAATGGTTCAAAATCATAACCTAATCTCCAGTCGCCATAATATGAACCTATTTCTGCTGTTTCCCGCGCCAGGCCGTCGTAGGTTAATGTACCAAAATTGTTCTGGTGATCTGTTAAAACATATTCACCATTAAACAAATCCTGTCTGATTAAATATAAAGTCTTACGATCTTTTATTTTTTGAAAATCCATTACTCCTTTTTTTTCTTCGCCCCTTTTTTACGGACGAGCAGGGCCTGCTGCATTAGGTATTCTATTTGCCCGTTTGTGCTTCTGAATTCTTCGGCAGCCCAGGCTTCCAGTTCCTTTAATACATCAGGATTAATGCGTAACACAAATGCCTTTTTCTCAGCCATATCAACCCCCGGTTCCCGCTGCGGCTGCAGCCTGTGCTTGTTTTATCAAAATTAAATTCACGCCTAATAATACCAGCAACGGCATATCGGGTAAGGCTTTCAGTTTATCCAGGTCTACCGATATTTCAAATGGTTTTTTAAAGCCCCATAAAGCGGCTTTTACGCTTAAAATATCGCCATATTGATCGCTTGTTAAGCTAAACGTCCGGGTAAAAAGCTTTTTATATGCGTACATAGCTTCAAAGCCATTGTTCATACTCAGTTTTACCTTACGGGATAATATTTCGGGAGTTACGGCACCCAGCTCAATCTCATTAACATCCTTTATCAATAAAGTGCGGCTAAAAATGGCTTTGCGCTTAATGATCCATGTTTTTTGTGCCGACTCCAATATCGTAGTGGTTTTCCAAATGCTGGCATGGCTTAGCTTACCATAACTAAACTGACCATCGCTAAGTTCAAAGGATGGCCTGAAAAAGCCGTTTTTTATGATGATAAGCTGGTTGGTGCGTAGCTGGTCAAAACTTCTAAATTGCTCCATATTATTAATGATATAAGGTGCCTGTATTTACAACGGGGTTAACGCTCCTGTCGCCGCATAACACAACCAGCAGGTTGCTGACCATAGCTGCCTTCTTTTCTTCGTCAAGCTCTACAATATTTTTTTCTGATAGCTTGTTCAGCGCCATCTCCACCATGCCTACAGCGCCCTCAACAATAAGCCTGCGGGCTGCAATAATGGCCGATGCCTGTTGTACCTGTAACATAGAGTGTGCAATTTCGGGCGCATAGGCCAGGTGCGATATTCGTGCCTCCAGCACTTCAATACCGGCGCGGTCGAGCCTTTCGTTTAACTCTTTTTCCAGCAAAAGGCTTACCTGCTCGGCGCCGCCGCGTAAGGTAATGGTGGCTGTTTCGTCCTCGAGGTTATCATAGGGGAATGAATTAGCCAGGTGCCTTACGGCAGCTTCACTTTGTATGTTTACGTACTGGATATAATTTTCGACCGCGAATACGGCGCTGGCGGTATCCTTTATCTGCCATACAATTACCGCAGCAATTTCAATTGGGTTACCAATGCTGTCGTTAACTTTTAATTGCTGCCCGTTAAGGTTAAATGCCCTTAACGAAACTTTTCTTTTTACAGTAAAAGGGTTTACCCAAAAAAAGCCATCTTTTTTTACGGTGCCCACATATTTACCAAAAAGGGTAAGCACTTTTGATTCGTTGGGGTTTACTATAACCAGGCCGGGTAGTATAAAAACAAAACCCAGCACGCCTAATATGGCGCCTATTGGCTCTTCGCCAATAAATAAGCAAACAGCGGCTACAGCCAATACAACAAGCAGCAGGGCAAAAGCCGCAAAGCCAGAGGGAGGATTGATGGTTTTTTCGGAGTCCATGGTGATTTAGTTTGATTTTAAAATGATATCACAAAGATATCATTTTTTATTTTGTAAAAACAAATAGAAATAGAGTCAAGAGGTTAGAATCAAGAATTAAGACAAAAAAAGGCCAGTTTGAGAAATCAGGCGTGATGTAAATAAAGTTGGGCAATATGCTCCGCTTATATTCCGGTCTTGATTCTTGACTCTTGATTCTCAACTCTCATTCTTAACTCTACTTCAAAAAACTTATTTTTGCACGGTTAATTACATACATGGCAAAACTATCTACCTCGCGGCAAAAAGCCTTAATGCGCAAATATGCCCGCAACGTTAAGTTTTTGATGATGCTGTTGTGCATCTGCCTTATCGTTTTCTTTTTACCCAAACAGGCTAAATTTAGTTATGAGTACGAAAAAGGACGCATCTGGAACCAAAAGGACCTGGTATCGCCCTATAATTTCGCTATCCTGAAAACGCCCCAGGAAATTGATAACGAGAAGAAAACTGCCTACGAAAGCATCACCCCGGTATACCAGCTTGATGCTGCGGCGGGAGGCCAGCAGATAGACGGCTTTAAAACCGATTTGGAAATCAAGTGGCATAACGCGGGGATTAATGATAAACTTAAATCGAAGTATATTGATGCCGGGATAGCCTTGTTAACAAATTTGTATGAAACAGGCATTTTAAAACTCAATGATAAATACCTGCAACATGCCAACAACTATGCCATTACTATTTTAAATAAAAACGTAGCAACGGATAAAAATACCAATACCCTTTTTACCAGGGAAAGTGCCCTGGCTTATTGCGATAAAGTATTGAGTAAGCGAACAGATATTGACAGGGCTTTTATGCTCGATTTGCTGCAAAACCGCATCCAGAATAATTTAAGCTATGATGATAACCTTACCGTAAGGCTTGAAAAAGAAGTGTACGACGGCCTGTCTATCACCCGCGGAATGGTGCAAAAAGGCGAGGTAATAGTTTATAAAGGCTCCATTATTAACGACGATGTTTATCAAAAACTTGAATCGTACAAAAAAGCTTTTGAAAATAACGCCCGCGTAAACGGCAACCGCATATTGGTGTTGCTGGGGCAGTTTTTGCTGGTATCCATAGCCATATCATTGCTCATGATATTCCTTTACCTGTTTCGTAAGGATATTTATGCTGATAACCGCCTGGTAAGTTTAATATTGTTGGTAATTACTGCCATGCTGGCTACACTGTCGGCCGCTATTAAATTCCAGTTTCCGGTAAACCTGTATTACATACCGTATTGTATAGTGCCAATTATCATTCGTATTTTGTTTGATACCCGCCTGGCGCTTAATATTCATTTGCTGGTGGTTTTAATTGCCGGCTTTTTTGTACCCAATAGCTTTGAGTTTGCTTACTATGAAATAACCGCCGGGATGGTGTCTATCTATAGTATCAAAAACCTTATCCGCCGCGAGCAGTTCCTCATTTCGGCCGGGATTATTGTGTTTACCTACTTTGTGGCTTTCCTGGGTATCTCGTTTATCAGGGAAGGTACTTTCCTGGAGATTGACTGGATGGATTTTTTGCCATTTGTGGTGAGCGTGCTGCTTACCCTGCTGGCCTACCCAATGATTTATATATTTGAGAAGATATTTTCGCTTACATCAGATATTACGCTCATCGAGCTTACCAATACCAACGCGCCTTTATTGCGCGAACTGGCGTTTACAGCACCCGGTACCTTTCAGCATTCGTTACAGGTAGCCAATTTAGCCGAGAATGCCATTTACAGCATAGGGGGCAACGCATTATTGGTTAGGGCCGGCGCCTTGTACCACGATATTGGTAAAATGGAAAACCCGCTGTTTTTTATTGAAAACCAAACCTCGGGCTTTAACCCTCATGATAAGTTGCCTTATGAAGAGAGTGCGCAGGTAATTATCCGTCACGTAAGTAAAGGAATTGAGATGGCCCGTAAAGCCAACCTGCCCGAAGTTATTATCGATTTTATCCGCACCCACCATGGTAATACCCGGGTTGACTATTTTTACCAGTCGTCGTTGAAGAATTTTCCCGAAAAATTCATCAACGAGAACATTTTTAGGTACCCCGGGCCCATTCCTTTCACCAAAGAGGCCGGTGTTTTGATGCTTGCCGACTCGGTTGAGGCCGCTTCGCGCTCATTAAAGGAGCCTGACGAAGAATCGATAAGTGTTTTGGTAGATAGGATTGTAAAATACAAGCTGGATCAGAACCAGTTGAAGGACAGTAATATAACCCTGAAAGATATAGAAACTATTAAAGAAATATTTAAGCGAATGCTGATGAGCATTTACCATGTGCGGATAGATTATTAAAAATCCGAACTTTTTTTTTGATGGGAAACATGAATTACTATATTTGCAATCCCGAAAACGGGGGACAAGTTTAAAAAATACTGGTGAGGTGCCTGAGAGGCCGAAAGGATCAGTTTGCTAAACTGACGTACGGGAAACTGTACCGAGGGTTCGAATCCCTCCCTCACCGCAATCAATGTCATTTAAAAATGAACAAAGCCTGTAAATCAATAGTTTACGGGCTTTTTGTTTTTCGTTAGTTGCCCAAAAAATTACCAAAAAAGCCCAAAAGTTTGTGGCAAAATCGTGGCAAAAATTATTTTTAGAAAACTGCGACGAATGGTCTCATAACTCATTGATTATCAATTTTTAAATAAGGTGGACATCTTGGCTTCCTGTAGCTGTATTTCGACATTTATTCACATTTAATCGTGGCAATTATGTTGGAAAAAAGCTTTGGTTTGCTGTATTTTCTGAAAAATTCGGGAAATGAGCCTAAAAAAATCATCTATTTAGCATCACCGTGGACGGACACCCAGTTGAGCTATCTACATAAAAGCAATGGTGGGAAAACCGCTGGGACCAGGATAAAGGCCAGGCCAGCGGCGTTAAAGAAGATGCCCGGGATGTAAACTTCTTCCTGCTTTAATCCTGCGTGATATGCTGGCAGGCAGGGATGGGCGCAAAATGATCAATTTCTGCATGCTAAGTCGAATTGCCAAAACGAGATGATTTAAGGGTTTAAGGTTGCATAACTTAAATTTTTCTCGCTTAACCTACTGCTTAGCCCTAAGTGGAAATTCTTTGAACACTTAATGGAGTTTTTAGAGGCTGTAGAGCCAATTTTTAAAGATAAAAACAAGATTTCAAGTACCTGAAATTTTCAAATGTAGATTATCGATTTTTTGTGGTTCGAGTACACCCTCGGGAGCCATGGGCCTTAGCATGCCCGTTAAAGTCTTTTTTATTTTAATCAAAATTTCAATCTTCGTTTCAATCAATTGGAGGCACATTTTTGGTTCGCCCCCAAGCTCATACGTGCACCGGGTAAAATCCAAACGGCAAATTCGCCTAAATAAGAATTGAAAAGCTGTTAGAATTCCATTTCGTCTTTGTTTTTCATTGATATTTAACCCTGAATTAAAACGATGTATTTTTGGCGATGTGTTTATTAACCACTGAAAAACAATGAGTTATATTTTGATTTGTGATACCTTATCGGTAATTTTCCAAAATAAACCACCTGATCTCTCATCTCATTTTTTCCATGAAACAATTGCTTGCCTTAGTGTTTATTGCATTTTCGTTGCAGGCTTTTTCGCAAAACTACCTGGTTAAATATATCAACATCTCTTTGCCGTCCAACCCCGATGCCAATACTGCCAACTGGCGAACCGGAAATTTCTTTGCTGTCACTGCAACAGCGGGCGAAATAGCTCCTGATGTGCAAGTTAAGCTACTGGCCGTTATTAAAAGAGATGGTGCCATAGCCTGCGGAGCTTACAGCAGTTTATCTGCTCCTAAAATACGTTTTGATACCCCCGTAAAGACCTGGGATAGCAGAAGCGCAGCGGAAATGTTAGGGGTGGATTGTACACTGCCCCCCGGAAATTATGAACTGAGCGTACAGTTCTTTGGGTACAGCAACGGAAAGACCTTCCCTTTAAGTGAAGAAAAAACAAAACAATTTTCAATTAACGCCGATGAGCCGGGCAATGGCAAAAGCGTGTTTAACATTAACCTCGGTGGCATCGGGATAGCGATCGGAGGCGGTAGAAAACAAACTGCCACTTGCGGCACAATAACCAGTTTTACAAAAGTAGTTTGCACAGGCATCGATACACAAACCGGCTTGCCGCACTATAACATCACGGTGAAACTGGTCAATAAACCGGTGGACAAAGACAAGGCTTGTACCTTTATTTTAAACACCGTTGCTTCGTTGAGCAAGGGTGCGGTTTTACCGCGGGGACCTGGACTCCCGATGAAGATTCCGTCTAACGACAGCGTTGCTTATGCTTTTATGTATACCCCACCGTCTTTAAGTTCGGTAGATGCGAAATTTAGTGTGTTGGGTAACTGGAATGGCGATGCAGGTTTGACAGTTGAGATGAGGCCTGCTATAAAACTGCAACCCTGTATAACCTGTGGCTGCGGGGGCTGGACCGGCCTGGGTGTGGGCAATTCTGCCTCCGAATTACGATATGAATGCGGTGCAAAAAAGCAGATACCCTGGAAATGCGGCCAGCCATTCAGTTTTACAAGCACCTATCAATGTGCTGCAATGGCCGTGAAATGTGATGCCTTAACGGCCTGGGAGATTCAAAAAGATGGAGTGAGCATAAAAACAGGCAGCGGCAGCAACGATGTTATGGATAGTTTTACACCATCTGGTAATGGCATCTATACTTTAACGCTCAGTGCATCCTGCAGCGGAGTAAAATGCCCGCCATGTATGTACACCATTGTAGTAGAGGATTGCAAAACAATAGTTTCTCCGCCCGTCATTACGCCCGAAGTGAAGGTGGTAATAACGGAAATACCGATAATAAAGGTAGTACAAAGTGCCGATACAACAAACTCTAACAAAACTGAAGGCAAATACTATTATGACCTGGATACGGAACCAACTTATAGCATTACCGAACTGTATGATAAGCTGTTGAACATTCAGTTCACCAATAGCTACGCATCGGTTGAAAATATAAGGGTCAACATTTACGATACCGCATCGGGGGCATTAGTTAAGCCATCTGCAGCAAAAGATGCTAAACTGATAAGCACCAGCGGTTTCAACCGGATGTCGGTCAACCTGAACAACTACAAACTTGAGCCTGGCAAAATGTACCTTTTTACCGTCTCTGTTTTCAGCACCAATTATCATTTGAACTTTAAAGTTATGGCCGATCATGAGAAATAAAGTAATTGTTTTAGTGGCTTTGATACTGATTTCGGTTGGGCTGAAAGCGCAAACAGGTGGGCCGGGGCAGCCGGAATTTATGCAATTCCAGCAGGCGGGCACGGCCAATTTGGTCAACTTGTCGTCGGGTACGTTCTCATACCAGGTCCCATTGTTCAGCGTTGGCGGCTACCCGGTCAATTTAACTTACCAGGCGGGGATACAAATGGAAGATGTTTCTTCGATGGTTGGCCTTGGCTGGAACCTGAATGTAGGCAGCATTGTAAGAACCCTGAGAGGGATACCCGATGACTTTAATGCGGATAAGATCATCAAACAATATTCCGTTAAGCCAAACGAGACCTACGGGGGCAAAGTGGGTGTCGACCTGGAGATAGCCGGGCTGCCGCAGCCTTTGGGCGTTAATGTGGGGGCAAGCCTGGGCGTTTTTTACAACAATTATAAAGGTTGGGGGCTCGAGCCGTCATTGAACGGTTCGGTAGGCCTTAGCGCAAAGTCAAACTCCGGTGTTGGTGGCACCGCGTCATTAGGTATGGGCATTTCAGTCAACTCGCAATCGGGCGTGGATAAATACCTGAATCCCAGCATCGGCCTTAAACTGGGAAAGGGGAATGACAAGCTGGGCATATCGCTTGGCAAAACATGGTCGGTAAACTCCAACGAGGGCTTAAAAACAAGTATGAACGTTGGCCTGAGTTATGTGCGAACCAGTGATGTTACCCGAAACGGCGCAAAAGACGGCTGGAAAGTAAGCGAGCGGACTACTGACCAATCATCCATGTCACTGCTGGGCCTCGCCACCACTTCATACCTTAATAATTCATTTCAGCCGGATATTGACTATCCTTTCGAGAATACCTCGGGTACGTACTCGGGCGCTTTTGGTTTTGATGGCTTTTATGTAGATCCCGATATACGCGTTACCGGTTATTTTTCGAAACAGGCACTGGCAACCACATCGCAGGAGTTTCCGGCTTTTGGGGCGATGTACGAAAGTACACAGGTAAGCAGCAATGCGCTGATGGATTTTAACACCGAAAAAAAACTGCCATATTTTATAGGGGAGTCTAAAATACTTCCTATTTCTTTTAAAACACCGGATATTTTTAACCTGAACGCACAAGGTTTATCGATGTCGTTCTCGGCCAGCAAAAATGACATCGGGCTGGTTGGCGATGCAGAGGCCATCATTAATTCGAACGGCACCCAGGGCGGCGCAGAAGTTAATTTGGGTCAGCTGTTTAAAGCCGGAGCTAATTTCGGTACTACAACTTCTTTTCAAAAGAGCGGGAAGTGGAATCCAACTAACCTGGTCTTCAAATCAGGCCAGGATATTATCGGTAACCAGCTTTACCAGCAGTTCGCTTTTAAAAACCATGGCGAAATAAACAAATTCAACTATTCGGACTTTTCACAGCTTGGCGATTATAGCCCCGTTCGGTTCGACCTGCTGAATGAATCGTCCCTGACACAGTTTTTGAGCAATGGAAGCCATTTGACCGCTAATGTGATCAACACTAACCAGCAGGTGCGGCAGTCCACCATCAAATATTTAACTGCAAATGAGGCGGCTGTGATAGGGTTTGATAAGCAACTAACCTATTACAGTTTTAATAGTAACACGCCGGTGCCCTTAGGCAGGGTGTCGGACTACCGTAAAGGACACCACCTTTCGGAGGTTTCGGTGATACAGCCCGATGGAATGAAATATGTTTTCGGTATCCCTGTTTACAATAAAACACAAAAAGAGGTAAGCTTTGCCGTCGGCGTAAATCCCATCATAGATCAGGCTAAAAATACGGTGAAATACACACCAGGCCAGGATAATTCGGCAGCCAACAGCAAAGGTATCGACCATCTTTTTGAGGCAACAACAACCCCGGCCTATGTTACCCAGTTGCTTATCACCGCTGTTTTAAGTCCCGATTATCGCGATCTTACCAATAATGGCATCACGGATGATGACCTGGGCAATTATGTGAAATTCAGTTATTATAAAGAAGACCAGCTTTATAACTGGCGGACGCCTTTTGCAGAGAATATGGCAACCTTTAACAAAGGCTTGCGGAGTGATAATGAAGACGATAAAGGCACTTACGTTTATGGCGAAAAAGAACTTTGGTATGTCCGTTCGGCCGAATCAAAAACAGAGGTGGCGGAGTTTCATTACAGCAAACGGGCCGATGGTTTTGGTGTTGCTGGCGAGAACGGCGGTATGGATCAAAGCAAATTTTTAAGAAAGCTCGATTCTATTGTCGTGTATTCGCTGCCCGATCGCCAAAGGAACGGCAATAACGCTACACCGATAAAGACCATTCATTTCGACTACAACTATACGCTTTGTAAGGGTATTGATAACGGTATCCCGGTAAACGGCGACACGCCCGGTAAGCTCACCTTAAATAAGGTCGACTACACTTACGAACATTCGAGAAAAGGCAAACTAACGCCTTATGTTTTTGGATATGGCAACAAGTTGGCAAATGTTAAGATAAACCCGCCTTATGACGTGAGGAGTGTGAACCGCTGGGGCTACTACCAATCCAACAGCAATAATTACAGCGACGTATCGGATAGTTCGCCGCTGTCGAATATCGATTACCCTTATACCTTGCAAGACAGGGCGGTAATGGACGATAATGCCTACGCCTGGAACCTGACCAATATTACCATACCGGGCAACGGCAAACTAAAAGTGGATTATGAAGCCAACGACTACGGCTATATACAGGATAAAACCGCCGGGCAGATGTTCATGGTGACTGGCCTTGGTGATGCTAATACAACAAGCATTACGGGCAATAAATTTTATTACCCATCAGATCCGATAAACCCCTTGAACACCGGCATAAAGGACAGGATATATTTTAAGCTTTCGCATCCTATAAACAATACCGATCCCGCCGCAGCAAAGCAGGAACTGGCTGCAGCATATATCAAAGATATTAAAGATGGCTTTTTGTACTTCAAATTTTATGTTAAACTGTCCGGCTCGGGCAATTACGAATATGTGACCGGTTATACCAAAGTAAAAGACTATGGTGTGGCGGCCGATCCCAATTACGCCTACATACAGCTTAGACCGGTAGCTATTGATGATGAAAACATTATCATCAAATGTAACCCGATATTAAAAACTGCATTCCAGTACATGCGCATCAACCGGAATGCATTGTTATTTAGTAATACAACCATGGGTGCCCCGGCAACATTTGGATCGTTCATCAATTCTTTGCCAAGTGTTATCAGCCAGTTGGGGAGCCAGATCGGAGCCTCGGCCATGGGGGTTAACCTGTTTTGCCAGTCGCAGGGCTATTGCCAGGATGTGGACCTGAGTAAAAGTTTCATACGCCTGTACAACCCAACAAAAATGAAAATAGCCGGCGGCAGCAGGGTAAAGCAGGTGAGTATTGATGATAACTGGGACGCGATGACCGGTAATACACATGAAGGAAAATCGTACACTACGATGTATGATTATACTACGCAGGAAACCGATGCTGTCACAAACGCCAAAACGACCATAAGCTCCGGCGTAGCCGATTATGAGCCGCTGGTGGGCGGCGACGAAATATCATTAAAGCAACCCATATTTTATGCTGACGTTAAGAAGCTGGCGCCCGATAATGATTATTATGTGGAGGAACCTGTGAATGAATCATTGTTCCCGGGGCCGCACATTGCCTATGGCAAGGTAACCCAGATAACCAATGCAACCACGCTTGACGTTGCAAAAACCGGCAAGGTCATCAACGAATACTATACAGCTAAGGACTATCCGGTTAAAGTTAGTCGCACGGCGATAGATGAAAAACGGGATAAAACCAATTTTAATCAGTTTCAGCTCCCTTTTGTGGCGATAGACCAGCAGCACGACTTTGCAACCGTATCCCAGGGATATGCCATAGAACTGAACAATATGAGCGGCGTGGATAAGGCCATGTGGGTGTACAACCAAAACGGCGACAGGGTTTCCGGCGAGGTATCAGAATACTTCCCCGACAATGATCATTTTACGCTGATAGACCATTTAGGCAATATCAACAAAAATAAAAAGCTTGGCCTCTCGGTTGAATACACTGTTGCCGGGAAAAAAAGCTACGACCATTCTGTTTCAACCAGCTTCAATGTGAATTTGAACATGGCAATATTCGGGATAATCCCCATTCCTATCGTAATGCCGCTTTATTCGCAAATGACCGAGGAAAAGCAGTTCCAGTCAATGGTGTTTAACAAAGTGATTCACCGGAATGGCTTGTTAAAAAGTAAAACCATTTACAGCCAGACAGCGGCCGTTACAACCGAAAACCTGGCATTTGACGAGATCACCGGTGAAGCTTTGTTGACCAAAATGCCAAATGAATTTAACGATACCTTATATTCCTTCAAATACCCTGCATGGTGGATGCACGATGGCATGGGGCCGGCTTACACCAATGCAAAAATGGTGGTTAACACAACTAACCTTCCTGCGATAAAACAGTTTTTAAAGGTGGGAGATGAACTGCGTGCTGCGAATAACGGGAACCGGTTGTGGGTGAAAAGCGCCTTCGCCGGAACATTTGAGAACGACATCAGCGTACCGCAAACCGTTACTGCGGGTACCGACTACCAGGTATACAACGCCGCTTCAACAAACATGCTGTCGGATGGCGCCGGGCAGGTGGTCTCCTGGAAATATAATCCGCTAAGTGTAGGAACAAGGGTCAGTTTCGGGCAGTTCAATATCCTGAATAGTTCGGCAATTCAATATGATGACGATGCCGTTGCCTATTGCGATTCCTGTGCCGTCACTGTAAGCAGGCTGGGTAAAAATGACATCCTTTCAGGCAGGAAAGGTAATTTCAAAGCAAAACAGACCTGGTTTTACTTAATAGAGCGGACGCCCGGGAGTTTGGCGGGTGGAGTAACCAACATTAAGGAACAAGGTCTTTTCAAAAGCTACAGCGACTTTTGGCAATTGTCATCAAACACAGCAACCGGCTGGGCAGCCAACTATACCAACTGGGAGTGGAAAGAAAAAGTTAACCTGACCGATGTAGAGGGCCAAACCATGGAGACCGAAGACAGGATAGGCCGGAAAGCAGCGAATTTATTAGGTTATAAAAACACGCTGATAACGGCGCAGGCAAACAACTCGGGGTATAGCGAAGCTTATTTTGATGGTTTCGAGGACCAATATTGTGCTTATTGCCCGATAAAGACCAGCAGACCAACGCAAAATGCTTCGCTTACAGGGCGGGGCCTCATGAAACGGGTTAAAGTAATGAGCGGGGATGTTCTTATTTCGGCCGCAGAGGCGCACACGGGTAAATATTCGCTGCTGGTACCTTCGTCCTTAACTTTTACGGTGGTACCTCCGGTCATCTGCAAAGGCATTCCGTCGCGCAATACGAAGCAACGGGCCGGCTCGGGAAAAACAAGCTGCAAGGAATGCGCTGGTGGTTTTTATCCGGCAGGCAATAAAAAATATATCTTCTCCTGTTGGGTGAAAGTGAACAGCCAGCAGCCTGTTTTGTCATGCAGCGATGCTTACGTGACCATCTCCAATATCGGCTCCCCGGTTACACTCCGTTCCGAAGGGCCGGTTATTGAAGGCTGGCAAAGGGTTATGGGCGCTTTTACAACAGCTGCAAATACCAGTACACTTCGGGTGCAACTAAACAAAGGCAATGCCGATACTTTTTTTGATGACCTGCGGATATTTCCGGCTGATGCAAATATGGTATCCTACGTGTATGACGACGTGAATCTGCGGCATACTTACACGCTCGACGAAAACAATTATTTCACCAAAAACGAATATAATAACCAGGGCGAACTGATCCGTACAAAAAGGGAAACGGAAAAAGGAATAATAACCACTAAGGAAGGCGGCTCTTCCCTGGCAAAACTGCACCAATAACTATGGCAAAGCAAAAATATATCCTGTTGTGCCTGCTGCTGCTTTTGGGACTAAATGCGGTGGCAAAAACTTATCCCAAGGTCAATTTTCCCCTTTCAGGAACGGCCTTGATGGGTTATAATGGTAGCGCCATTAGTTTTTCTGCCAGCTATCCGGGAATGAATGCGGGCAATTTAAACCAGTTGAACACAGCCAACAGGACTACCGCTATCCAGAACACTGTGGAACTGGTCTTAAAAAATAATTATGCTTTCGGTGCAAACGCAAAAGTTACGGTAACGGCAAGTGTAAAATACTATCCCATTGATAATTCAACACCGGTTACAAACCCTGTAACGCTGGAAATTGATTACAAGTCGGGTGCGCTTACCAAGACAGGTATCAGTAACATCTATGCGTTTAAAAATGCCTATAAAGTTGAACTGACAGTTACCAACGTTGCAGTGACGGGTGATACAGGCACCGACATAAATTTATTAAAGACCAAACTAAAGGACTTTATAGAGTTGAACGTTGGCTTTGTTCAGGACAGGATCACGCGGATAGACTATAATACTTTCCCAACAACCGTGAACGCCTGCGAGGATCGGGTGACAGATGAACTGGTGATCAGTTGGGACGCGCTGCGCGATGTTGAATATTACGAACTGGAGTACACTTTTGCAGATGATTACGGGGATACCTATAATACGTCGTTAAGCAGCGCCGCTATCGCCTTTAATTTTAAGGACAACAGCACAAGGGTATCTTTAAAAGACAGTTATTACCGTCTTCCGCTGGTTTTTGAGCGGGGTTATATTTTATACCGGGTGCGGGCGGTGGGCTGGGGTGGCACAACCCTCAACCAGCCCGTGTATTGCAAATGGAGCGGTGCCGAACGGGGAAGGGTGAACACCTTTACCAATACCTGGTACCATCATGTTGCCCACGTTGGCGATGCCATCAACTGGCAAGCCTCGGCCACGTTTGCCGAAGAGGGCAAGCGAAGTGATGCTGTTAATTATTTTGATGGAACATTCCGTTCGAGGCAGACCGTTACCGGGATGAACCTGGAGCGGCAATTGCCGCATGATGCGCCGTTAATATGGGCAGATGCGCATTTGGGCACGCTGGATTGTGTGCAGCCCGGAAACGATAAGGAGCGCGAGGTGGTTGCAGGCGAGACGATATATGACTACCAGGGCCGGCCTGCTGTTAACATTTTGCCCGTGCCAACAAATTCCTTGAAGCTGGAGTATTT
>Ga0307515_10005216_pt1 | contig 26407 bp, 31 predicted proteins | sample 17_EM_MG_FD_194513 | JGI IMG/M metagenome (GOLD analysis project Ga0307515, IMG submission 194513) | Populus trichocarpa ectomycorrhiza microbial communities from riparian zone in the Pacific Northwest, United States - 17_EM | ecosystem: Host-associated > Plants > Roots > Unclassified | place... | reverse complement strand
TTGAAACATAAAAACATGACTGACGCCCCCCCTACACCCCCCTCCTTCAACCAATAACCAGACGACTGCTCGAACTCGACCCCAGCTCCACACGACCTCTCGATATTACCATCCCTCTCTACCATGCCGTCCTCCATCGAGGAAAAAAAGAGATGTTATTCTCGGGAACTCGCCGCGCACACCCTTCAGCAGTGGGAAACCTTCTACAATCGGTCATCGCAGGCTCAAGCGTTAGCGGAGCAACAACGTCATAGTCACAAACCGCCATCAAATTCCAACCGTTCGCGTGGAGGTCAGGTTTTCTGTTACTTGAAGCGAGGTTCATACAGTCATGCTAACGTCTAGTCGTCTCTTCTTTGCTCCCCCCGCGTTAGGCTTACAGGTCACGGCAACGGCGACTCGACGTCGCCACCCCGCCGAACACAGATCGGTAAACTTTTGGTCAAATGGTTGAAGGATCACTAGTCACTAGCTCCTTCTATAATGAACGTTCTTCATATTTGCTTCTACGAGGTAGACAGGAGATTCCAGGACACGTATAGCAGTTTTTTTTCCTGTTACTAGTCTCGGTTTTTGCGTAGATACACACTTTTCTGTACAGTATGCACAACCCACCAACGGGAATATCGAAAGGACAGAGTTTTGATTGGCCGTTGGCCGATAAGCAAGGCGATTAGGACCGATTCTCCGACGCTTCGTCCCCTTTGCGCTTCATGTTCAAGCAGTCCCTCGTTCGCCTCTCCAACCCCTCGCGGACACTCGCGACCCACGCCGCCACTGCAGCACGGCCTCGGCCCAACGAACCCGCCTTCGTTCTGCAGCGATGGAAGAGGAACGAAATCAAAGAGATCTTTAACGGTCCCCTCCTCGATCTTGTCTTCCGGTCTGCGTCGGTTCACAGGCAACATCACGATCCATCCAAAGTCCAGCTCTGCACATTGATGAACATAAAAAGTGAGTTGCGGATGCAAGCACCCCATCCGATGCATCGGCATGACTGACGTCGTTCCCTATTCATTCCAGCCGGCGGATGTTCTGAAGATTGTACGTCTTCTCCCCGATCACCATGAACCCGGGATGAAATTAACATTGCGAATATCCTAGGCTCGTACTGTTCTCAGTCCTCGAGATACACGACCGCGACCAAGGCGTCCCCGCTTGTCGATATCGAACCGGTGCTCAAAGCCGCCCGGCAGGCCAAAGAAAATGGGAGTACGAGATTTTGTATGGGTGCCGCCTGGAGAGATCTCGCAGGACGGAAGCGCGGATTCGAGCGGATTCTGACCATGGTCCGGGAGGTCAGAGGGATGGGCATGGAGGTGTGCACTACGCTTGGAATGTTATCCCCGGAACAAGCTAGACGTTTGAAGGAAGCGTGAGCGTTGAGGGAACTGCCTCTTAATTATCATCGCTGATTCGTGGCTCCCAGTGGCCTCACAGCCTATAACCACAATCTCGATACCTCAAGGGAGTATTACCCCAAAGTAAGGGCAGGCTCGAGACTGATCGATAAGACGATTGTGGCTTAACGCACCCAGGTTATTACCACCCGTTCGTACGACGAGCGACTAGATACCATCGCTGCAGTCCGCGAAGCAGGCATCAGCGTGTGCTCTGGCGGAATCTTGGGTCTCGGGGAGACGGACGCCGATAGAATTGGGCTGATCTGGGAGTTGTCCAAGTACTGCCATCTTGTTACACCCTTTCAGCAGCAACTGATACGATGAGACACCTGGCAGCCTTCCAGAACACCCGGAATCGTTCCCGGTTAATGCTCTGGTCCCTATCCCTGGGACGCCTCTGGAGAAAAACGACGTGAATTAGATTACTCTGCTGTGCTCTGCTTTGGCTCGTGGTGCTAATGGAGTCGCTTAGCCGGTACCGTTCCCGACTGTGCTTCGAACGGTCGCAACTGCCCGAATCGTCCTTCCCAAGACGATCATCCGCCTTGCCGCTGGACGACAAACGTTGAGCGAGTCTGAACAAACGATGTGCTTTATGGCGGGAGCAAACGCAGTGTTCACTGGCGAACAGATGCTCACGACACCCTGTGAGTTGTCTCTCTTCACTTGCGTGGGTGTAACACGGCTGACTCGTCTGCGAAGGCTCCCCTTGGGATGAGGTATGACTGGGAAATACACGAGAGTGGGGTATACTGATTTTTTTCGACGCACAGGACAAAGCGATGATGAGCAAATGGGGATTAGAAGGGATGGCTAGCTTTGCAGAACTTAGGGAGTGAATCGGGTTGACCGACGAATTTAGGTTTATTTTGTTCGAACCCGGTGTTGCAACTCGGGAAAATGAAAAAAAAAATGGGGCTGGGATAAAACCCGCCTGGCTGTTGTGTTAACTTGCTCTCTCCCCCATGGACACTCGTCCGAACTGGCACCACTGCCCGACCGACGGCTTTGCATCCCCTCTGAGTCTTCAGAATGGATACTACCAAACACCCACCTGTTATCCTCAAACTGAGGTTTACTCCAACGTTCATGCCGCCCCGACGGACCCTCACAAGTTCTTTCGCCCACCACAAATACAACTCGCAACTCCCCAGCCTTCGTGTAGCAGAGTGCCCCATCCGGAGAGGTTTGTAGGCGCATCTTGTCAATGGGTCTTTTGCAACTCTAGCAGAAGAACCCCAATGCTCGCGTGCGGCTTCTCTCTTGCCCTACGTCACCCACAAAAGTCTAACTCGGTTAGGTCTTCAGGCGACTAAGCATCACGGATTGGCAGGGCCGCGTTCTAATCGACACGTTTGTTCGGCCAACGTCAGTCGCGTCTTTGATCTTTAATCTCCGGCTCCATTCCCATAACGTCATTCCAATACAGGCAGCCGGTTACAGACTACCGGTCGTCGGAGACGGGGCTGCGGCCCCATCATCTCCACAGCGCTCCGAACATTGAGGACGTCCGAAAGTCCGTCAAAGAACTGCTCCAGGGCAAGGTCATCGTAGGGTATAAGCTCTGGGAATTATTCCTGGTCCGCCTACCTCCTGCCTTTTGAATACTTTGTGTCCCTGACTTGATCGTCCTCAAGTTCCTGGGCTTGTCTCACCCGGCCATCGACACCAGAGACTCCGCCTCGTTTGTCCCATTCCGAAAAAGTTTGGGTTACAAAAACTCACAAATAATCCCTCTCAAAACTCTCATAAACAAATTTATGGGCAGGGATATTGGACACGGGTACGAACATCCGGTAAGCACATCGTCGTCACGTATCTCCCGCGTTATGGTGGCCAGAAGTTGTCGTTGATTCTTTTTTGCTCGCATTTTAGCTCGAGATCGCTCGTGCTTGTCTGGACCTCTTTCGTTCCCAGACCCTCTGGGAGGAGATGATCCAGCAAGGCCACTGGCCGTGCACAACGCTCGAAGACGTGCCCGAAATAGCTCAGGCCTGTTTCACCTAGTGGTTTCCCCCCCCTGACTTGCACCCCTTTCACGGACACTTCTCGCATCGGACTCATAGAGCAATCACCTCATACACGCATCCTCCCATAGACTCACGTTAGCATCAGAAACCTCAATTGACAGTTTTATGAATCAAATTCATGAATGAGCTGTACTATGGAAGGGACAAAAGAAAGCTGTAGACTGAAATCGATGCGAAGCACGACGACACGAGAAGAACACACAACATAACGTCTGACGGTGATAGCTAGACGGCGAACAGGGAAGAGGGAGAGGCGTAACATATATCACAGTATAGACGAGAGGAAAGCGAAGTTAAGATCAAGAAAATCGAATATGAGCAGACAAACAGATCGACTCTATGCACGCAACTTTGGCGACGACAAAAACCGCTGACGCAATGACCCACCAACTACCAAGGTTGCCGATAGGGGGACATCGGATACGTATGCAGAGGTTGCGGAGGTCCTTGACCAGGCGTCGACGACGGGTGAGGAGGTGGGTGCCCGTGCATTCCGTGCATCCCATCGTATCCGTTCCTCATCTGTCCACGTCCTACGCCACCGTTCCCTCCAGGGTGCTGCTGCATGTGTGGTGGATACCCAGGAACTCCAAGCTGTGGTTGCATCAGCGCGGGACTCGGAGGGTACATCATACCAGGGTGAGCTTGGTGTGGAGGGGCCGAGTTCGCGGGGGCCATGACCGGGCTTAGCATTGGAACGCTGCCGCGCCCCCGGCCTTGAGAGGGGTGCACTCCATTGGGTTGTTGTGGAACGGAGCCATTCGTCATTGGAGGATGGGGCCCGCCGAACATGCCGGGGGGATACGGAACCACTTGGTTTGGGAATGGAGATGGGACGGGGCGCATCATCGATCCGGGAGTCTGACCAGGTGGAGCAGGGCCTTGGTGCACGGGTACCCACATTGGTTGTGGATGCATATATGGAGAACCGTGGCCACTGACAACCATTCTACTGGGAACCGGGCTACCCTGTGTGTACACCACTTGTCCGGGTGCAGGAGAATGACTCATCAGAGGTGACGGATAGGTCGGCCCATAAGTCGGACGGTTGTTCTGCTGTTGAGTAGGAGGCTGTCCCGTGAAGTTGTGTTGTCGATCTGGTGGGGAGGATACGGAGGATGATAGCGGGGGTACCGGACGGCTGTTAGCTGGAACCTGTTGGAATGCACGCGTGACCTCTGACAGTGACATTCGAGAGGGTGCCGTTGGAGGTGGTGTCTCGCCGTCCTCAGATTTGACGTCCTGGAGACTAAATGGCACGTTCGTGAGATCATCCGCGATCCCCTCCAACGAGTTAACTGATGGCAGTGGGTCCTTCGCTCCGGATTTTGACCACACGATCTTGAGATGCTCTGGATCTGGGGCCCGAGAAGGTGATTCCTTCATCCGGAATGTGAGAGGCGACTTCGTCCAAGTCCCATTAGCATGCTGTTGTGGTGGTGTAATCGGAACGGTTTCCGGCTGCCGAAGGGCGATCAGTAATGTGAACACGTACGACGGGAGCCACACCAGTTTCTCACCGACGCATCCGAGCTCTTGCTGTCCGCTTGACTCTGCGCCAACGTGGGCACAGGAGAGTCGACAGTGGTCTCCAAAACCCGGGTTGCTGATGGCCCGGCCGGGGTGGGGGCGCTCGGCTTCGCCTCTTCGTGCAGCTCAGGTCGAGAACCATCGTCAAGTTCGCTGGAAACCGTGAACGATACTGCTGAACTAGCCTCAACGTTCGGTACGTCTGCTCTTGTCCGATAGAAGGCGACATCCCCCCCAACGAGCGACTTCCTTTGCCCTCTCTGTCGGCCGATGGTCTCACTGCCTCCAACAGGTAACTCTGGAACTACAGTCGCAGGAGATCTCGAAGCCATAATCTCATCCTGCGGGACCGGTGGGGGAGAGACACTAACGGTATCGAGAGCATTTGCAGGCTCAGGCACCTCAGTAACCTCTGGAAGCGGTTCCGTACGTCGCCAAGTCTGCGCATCATTCCCTCCTTTCGGGCGCCCAAAAGCTCCAGTCGACGGTCCTTTCCCTGAACCCCTAACCCTTGGGTTGTCCGATCGAGGTAGATTGACGCGAGGTCGGAACTTCCCCTTGGGGTGTGCTGGCCTACGGAACAATACTTCGTTCAAGGAGAGATCTCGTTTGCTCATGCCTTCTACTGGTGGATCCCAGGTTAGGATATCCCATCGGATATTGCTGGACGGAAATTTCGATTGTCCCAATTGTCGTTTCGTCAGTGGTCCTCGTGGCACCTTGGTTTTTGGGACAACTACTGTGGCAACCTCAAAGGGGGGGGCTGGAAGGGGCTGCTTTGTCACGTATTCTTCGACGTCCAAACCGAATGGGTTCGAAACGTGATCCTTGGGACGTAAGGCGGGGGGCAGCCACCTCGATGGCTTGAGCGGCGCTGACTTCAAGGTTTGAGGAGGTGCGACAGGAGCGGGCGGTTGTGAACGAGTTTGTTGGGTCTCCGTGGTTACGCTCTTCTCCTCTGAGGGCGGAGGCTCATGCATGTGATCAAGGGCTCCCTTTATCCGAGAGAGTGCATCATCCAACGAGTTCATCGAAGCTTCACGGAAGGTGTTCGCTCGCGGAGACCGTTGTGGAGGGGGGAACGGAGGATGCAACTGATCGACCGAGCTGCGCGTTGAAGGTCCGTCTGTCTTGATTTTCAGCTCGACTGCGCCTGATTTCGAATCATCTGTCCCAGGTTCTGAGTGAGATTCCTCTTGCTTTCGCCTCCAAGCGGAAGTGTCAGTCTTCGATGGTATTGGTGGTTCTCGATTACGAGCATCAACCAAATCTGGTGAAGGAGCTGCGACTAGATCTGACGGTATGAGCTTCTGTTCGTCATGGGTGTGTTCAGGCCCATTGATCAATCTTCCGAAGTCTGAGAAGTCGACAGTTTCGACATCTTCCCCCTCCTTTATTGACAAAGAGTCCAAGTCGTTGTCAGCAGCGAGCGGACCGTGCTTGGCGGCGGTTGTGGGTGGGGGTGGAGGCAAAGGAGCTGCATGCGCTCTCCATGAGTCCGACTGTGATGCAACGGGATCCGTGGTGGACTGCTGTCGCCGAGGAAATGGTGGACGAGCAGATGCTCCATCCCTGGGGGTACCACCAAGAGGTGAGTTTCCCCGTACAGGTTTGGTGATGTCCGGGGTAGGCGTTGGGGGTATCTAATACAATTCGTAAGCACCCAGCTGGCAAAAAATGTTCTTTGTTTACCTGAGCTGCCGAAGCTTCAGTCTTTTGTGCCTCCATCTTGGCCGCAAGTTCCTCGGCCTTCTTCCTTGCCCTCTCTTTCTCCTTCTCCCTCTCTTGTTCCTCTTGTTGTCTCCTGATCCTCGCACGCTCCGCGGCGTTGTGCATGGCCACTTGTCGAACCTCGTCATCATCAACGGCAGGGGTCATCACAGGTTGAGCCGATGATGATAAGGATCTGACTGAAAGCGATGGCGAGTGCGTCTGAGGTAGTCTTTCTTCTCTCAAAAGCTGTGGAGACCGAGACGGAGAGGAAGGCGATATCGTCGAAGATTGCGGCGGGCGGACGAAATCCCGAGATGAGGTGCGCCCGTTGGACATAGATGGCGGCCGTCCTGGGCCCTCATCTCGACTCCACCGCCGGGAATGTCCATGAACGATCGATGAAGGGTGCGAAGAAGCGATCGACGATGAGGGGGAGTGCCCCTCTCGCCAACCGCTCTTCCCGTCTTTCATAACGCTTGTGTCCAGCCTGGGCGGTTCCATATTCCCGGGTCGCCGTTGCCGTTGAGATAAAGGCTCGTGCTTCTGTAGTAACTGAGGTGTGTGGGGAGGGAGATCCCGACCCCCGCGAGGTTCGACCGGTGATTGGGCGTCTCGGTTGCCTCTGCGGCCGGGATGGGGACTCGGACGCCCCGAATACGGTTCCAACCTATTTGATCGTTCGTTGAACAGAACCTTCGAGGATCCATTTGGAGACAGCGGCGAGTGCACATTCGGACCGGTGTCCGAAGAGGCAGGTGGCAGGTGGGGTTTCGAAGGCGGCCAACTACGGTCGAAATCGTCGCGGAAGCGATCTTCCTTTCGCATGGGTGGGCTAGGGGCATCCGTCGGATCAGTCCCTTGGTCCCCGCCAGCCTCCGAAGGCCGTTCAGTTGGTACCGCTCTGGAATCGTCGCTTGTATGCTGTACAGTGTACTGTCTGCCATCACCAAAGTCTATCACCTCTGCCAGAAAGTTATCATCATCCTCCTCCATCTTGAGATAAACGAATTTAGACGCCAATAATTTGTGCCATGCGTAGAAAACTCACCTCATCCCAGTGATGAGCGTTTGGATCCAAGTGAACCCCGCGGAAAGCGTCGGCTTCTGCTCGCATGGCTTGCTTTTGTAAAGCGGCAGTATGAGCAGCTTCTTGCTTTTCGGAGAGTATGGCCGATCGAACTTGATTGAGGTGAGATTAATTACGTGAAAACATTGGCTGGCCGTTCACGCACCTTGGGCCACCTCTGCTGCGGTAGGAAATTCGGTCTGAAGGTCTGGGACTGAGACATTCGGAGAGCCTTTCACCACTCCCCACACCGGACCAGGATGGTCCTTCTTCCCAGGTAGTGAACCTCGCGGCTGGGGCTGAATAACCTTGCCAACATGCGGCAGCTGAGGTGCGGAGTGTGAAGCCGTGCTTGTAAGTGTCAGACCGGATGTCGTAGGAGGCGAACTGGTGTTCGATGGGGTCGGAGTAGCAGACGAAGGTCGTGACCACCCTGGACCAGTAAGAGAAGACGGTTGGGTGGACGTCGTCAACTTGGTTGTGATGAGTCGTGGGTGGGGGACCGATGTCTGAGAAACGGGCTTTGCTATCTCGCACAGTCAACCTCCCGGGTTCCGCATACCGAAGCTTGACCACATTAACTCACGATTGGCGATCCCGACCTTCGTGGACGAAGAAGTCGAGGTTGAGTTTGATTGGGAGGGTGTGGCAGAGTTGTTCTCGAGGAACTTCTTGTTAATGTTCACTGAACTAAACTTCTTTGGGTGGGATACTTTTGTAACGGTCGTAGATGCGGGCCCGCCGTTCGAAGTTGGAGTAGCGGATGTCTGAGGGGGAGTTGTTATGGAAGGAGTATCCTTAGGTTCCGTCACCTGTTGTGTGGGGACTTTGGACTCCTCTCCCGTTGCGTCTCCTGTCACGAGCCCTGCATCCGAAGACTTTGCCAAGTCCTGCTTGTTTGTGTCGATATTCGCCATATACGCGTCGCGAGACGCCAGTTATCGAGTTTTCAAGGTTCGAAGCCTCTGTTCTGTTTCGGATGTCGATCGTAAAAAAAAGGCGGGTGGCCAGAGACCGTAACAGTGAGTGGGTTGTGATTGTGCTGCAGTCCACAGCAGGTCGGACGAGACTCACAGAAGTGGTTGTGCAGAACGAACCCCTCTGTCGAAGCGAGGTTGGCGACGAGGTGGAGCGGTTAAGCCTGAGCGTCAGATCTCCGGCGGGTTCAGCTTCAGCCAGTCATGGTTATCATCTATTACTCTACACAAAATCACGAAACAGCCAGCTCAGCCTCCTTCTTTATCAACTGGTCAATCTCAGCCTCGAGAGCTACATTCGCCATTTCGATTTGAAGTACATTCGAGATGAGTTCTGTCCATCTTGTCTCCAGAGCCGTCAACTGTGCTCCAAACGCGGTCTATCATAGTCCGTCAGCCGGAGTTCATTCTCCAGAACAGAAGAGCACGCACCTGACTGTTTTTACGGTCACGGTTTAGATCTGTGGTCAACTGGGTCAGATCCTCGACCGCCTTCTCTAACTGTTTGTTAGTCGCCTCGAGTAGGTAGTTGTGCACCCTCCATGAGTTCGCGCCGTACTTTTGCAGCAATGCTATGTTTGTCTGGCTTGTCTCTTCTTCAATCCTTAGAATTCTGCACCGTGCAAACCAACGCACCGTAGTCGCTGGTGCTCGAGCTGAGCGTGAGCGTTTTTGACTGCTGCTTGCCACTCCTCCTCTGTTGCGGGCGTGCTGAGGGGCCCAGGTAGTTGATGGCGCGTCGTGTCCAAGGGTAGAATTGGTTGATTTGCCTCAGTGCGGGCTAGTTCGGCTGCTAACAACGGGTGTTGCTGAATACACGTTGAATATTTGAGAAACGATGCAGGAGCGAATGGTCGAAATACCAACTGAGAAGAGGTCGATTGGGGGAGGCACCTTTGGGTGTGGCGTCGTTGGTGGGTTTCCCTCCCGTGCTAGCTCTTTTTCGACCTTGGACCTAAGGTCAGGGTGGACCTCGAGGTCATTGTCGTAGTATGGTAGGGCGTCAAAAATGGCGGTGGCCATGAATCGAATCGACCGGAAGGGATTGGTGGTCGTATTGCTCCCACGCTTCACTCACCCATCCGAACGCCGTCCTCGACAATGTCTCTACGACTCGTTGGTGGTGCTGGCCGTCAGCTCGCTGTTACTGCCCTCTCTTCGCGTTCCACCCTGCGCTCGTTACCCGCGTATTCCAGGCGCATCCACTCTTCGTCGTCTTCCAAAGGTAAGACTCGGGACAATCCATCGGAACCACGCCCTAATCGACCCGGATATTCCTCCAGCCTCCGTCTCTCCTTTCTCCGAACCCACCTCCCCGAATCCTGCGATAGTCAAGCATGCTGAAACCACCGAGGCCCTCCACACATACGGAACTTACCTTATGCAATGTCTCCCAAAGTTTATTCAACAGTTCTCAGTTTACAAGGACGAACTCACGCTCTATGTTGCTCCGAGCGCAATTGTCCCTGTTCTTACCTTCTTGAGGGACCATTCGCGATGCCAGTTCAAAAGTTGTGTCGACGTCAGTGGTGCTGACTACCCGGAGCGTGACAAGAGGTTCGAGGTTGTGTATCACCTCCTTAACTTCTCTGAAGCGGGAAGGATTCGTGTAAAAACTTACGCCGGAGAGGCAGATGCCGTTCCTAGTGCCGTCCCTGTTTTCCGAGGGGCTGACTGGTACCCTTTTTCGTTCGTGGTTCACCATCCGTTTTGACATCAGCCACTGTAGGTATGAGCGTGAAGCTTGGGATTTGTTCGGAATTTTTTTCGAGGGCCACCCAGACCTGTGCGTGTTATTTCAACCTGTCAAATCCACACCCCTGATGTTCTCCTAGCCGCCGCATTCTTACTGACTATGGTGCGTCGAGCGTGGTTGGGTCGGGGCGGACTCTGCTAACCTCCGATCAGGCTTTGAGGGACATCCCCTTCGAAAAGACTTCCCCTTGACGGTAAGTTTGTACTGGTACGGGTGGTCAAACACCGGTGATAATGATTCGTCCCAGGGTTATACCGAGGTTCGATATGACGAAGAAAGGAAACGAGTCGTCTACGAGCCATTGCAACTCACTCAAGCGTTCAGGTTGGTATCATCTTTACCAATTCATTGGCTATTGCTAAAACGAATGCATAGGAACTTTGAGGCACTCTCTCCCTGGGAACAGGTCGGAGATGGCGTTGAGCCAAAGCGACCAGATTCGCTCAAACCCCTCCCACCACCGCCTCAACCAGAGGAACAGAAAAAATAGACACATCTACCGCCATTATTTACTCGTAGTACTCGTAGTACATGATAAAGATACAACCGCCCTCAGAATTCAGACTGGGTTTACTCTTCCTCTTCCGAACTCCCTTCCTCGGAACCAGATTCTTCCGGAGCTTCTTCCTTATCTGGAGTCCATCCCATCCTACCACTAATGTACTCTTGTCCCAGTACTTCGACACCAACTCTCAAAGCCTCAACAGCAAGATCTTCAACCCATGGGTAAGTATCCCAAAGATCTAACCATTTTCCGGGTATGCCTTGCGTCACGGTGGAATGTAGTAGTTGGTGGTTGGGGTCGGAAAGATAGAGGAGGAATTGGAGGGACTGGTGTGATTTCTCGGCTTGGAGAGTGTAAGATGAGAGGAAGGGTTGGATCCGAAGGTAGACGTAAGAATAGGTGGTGGGGTTTTGTGTCCCCGAAGTATCGGCAGCGGGCTGAGGATTCCGCTTGGCGACGTCTTCCAAGTTCGCCTACAGGCAACTGTAAATCCGTCCAACCATGGTACTTCAACCAGTTACCATACCTGGGAAAGCTTCAAAGCAGTGTCGTAGTCATCCACCGCGTTCAAATCCCGCTTCGGGTCTGGCTCTTCGTTTTCCTTGGGTTTCGATTCGTTCCCCCTGTTAACAACGAGATCGCCCCCTTCTATCTGTTCCATGACCTAGATTCTTTTGAGTATGTCTGCCGGAAGGAAACCCCAGCGCAACCGCACCTTGGCGAACGCTTTATAGACAACCGACTCCACACCGTCGTAACCTTGCATATCGTGGCTTAACCACACCTGTATTACTTCATGCTCGGAAATCGGGGGAGCAACAACGTTGAGAATGTCGTTGAGTGTGGAGAGTCCAACGCGTTGAATGTTTTGACCTGGTGTTTTAGCAGTGAGAAATACATCTGGGACGCATTAAGATGAAGGAAACGCACCCAATGCAGTGATCTTCTCAAGGTCTGCATTTTTAGCGTATTCAAGAACACCTTCGCCCCATTTCTTGGCCTGGTCATTATTGGGCAGGTGCTTAACCTGTTCATCCACAACGGATCTGGCTTGTTGTAACGCAGCAGACGCGCTTGTCCAGACGCTACTACCCCATCCTCCAAAGCCCCAGGCTCCGCCGCCGGAGGGGAGTTGCTCTTCTTGTTGGACAGGAGGAGGTGGCGTGTGCGTTTGGGAAGGGGTTTGGGAGATGGAACCAGGGGCAGGGGTGGATGATCCACCAAGTTTAACCCTCTCGGTGGGCTTCCTCACGGTCGGAGTCGCAGAACGTGGCCGCTCGAGGATTGCAGAGGTGGTGCGAGTAGGCTCGGAGCTCCTCTGGGTGATTTGGTCGATGAAGGCGAGGACCTCAGATGGATCCCCGGTCTCTTCTGGGCGTTTTACGCCTGCTTTGACCGGTTGGGTTGGAGGAGCCTCTGGGAGAGAGTCAAGGTCATCCAGAAATTGGAGAGCCTCTTGTTGCTTAGATTTTGACTTTGATTTCGGTTGCTGGGCGGTGGTCATTTGTTGGTTACAGATAAAGAAACGGTGATGCTGATCGACCAGTTCCCCCGCATCCTCGTGACTTCAACACCTTCATAATGGGCAGGCGGAAGAAGAGACGCACACCATCGCCCCCCAGCTCGCCTGAAGAGATCCAGTATTCTGTTGGCAAGTCTGCTCGGCTGCCTTGTCTACCCTTAAAACTTCATCTAGTTCTTGCAGAGGTCATTAAGGCTAGTCGAAAGGTCAACGGCGAATGGGTGCGTCCTCCGATCCCTCTTTCTTTTGCGTGCTTTATGCACTTATGTTCGTTATTTATCCAGGAATACCTTGTGAAGGTACATCGTCCACGTCCGCCGCTATGATCGTATCCAACTCACCTCCGAAAACAGTGGTATGGTTTCGGTGATGATGAAAACAGGTTTGGCACCTCGCCACTCCATCCCCCTCGCAACGGATACTGACCTCTCTTAATCTCAGTTGGGAGCCTACTGAGAACTTCCACGACTGTGGGCGCTTGCTGAGAAGCTTCTGGACGGAGGTCGGTGAATACAGAAGGGAGAAAACACGCGAAGGGATTGAGGTTACCCCGAGAAAGCAGTGGATTGGTACGCATTTGATGTAATCCCGCCTGGCGTGTACCTAGCTAAACACACATACCAGAGAAAGAGAAGAAGTTCTTCAGGGAAACCCGGGAAGCAGAAGAGAAAGCAGCCCGGGAAGCAGCCCAAGGACCATCCCCAAGTGATGTGCGTAATACTGCTTGCTTTCGACAATTACAATCGCTGAATCGATGTCTTAGTCCGATGAGGATGACGTGCCGCTTCGAAAGCTTGTGGGGAAGACATCCGAGATTGTCGGCAGCTCGGATGATGATGAACCATTGTCGACGTCCCTCCAGCGTCCGACTTTCAAAGAGACTGGTCTCCTGCAGCCGCAGAAACACAGATTGGACGTGATTACTGTAAGTTCCATTCCATCCATCCTGGGTATCTCTGACGACACTCGGATAGAAATCCACAACGACCATCCCGAAAACGTTGGCCAAGAGAGCAGCAGGGATGGATGTCTCTTCCAGTAAGGTGACCATTTTCACGGGGTATCACGGATTTGCTGTCGGCTGATCCACAACTACAGAATAAACCGTCACCCACGATTCCCAAGCCTCCTCCCTTCACGCATGCGAACCAACCAAAACCCGGACCCTCGAAACCCCGGGAAACCGGTTCGACGATCAAGTCACCGACGGAAACGCAAGCGCCCCGCTCAGTCGTACAAGGTTCCTCTGCTGACACACAAACCAATCCACTTTCTTCCCGCCGTCAGAAAACGAATCAGGCGACTGGCAGCGATCGTCGTAGCTCTGGGAAAACCCAGCTAATTCCACATCCCATCATGGGCTCGAGTAGCCTGTCGACAAAGAATCGCATCGCGGAAGTCATAGCAAAAGGCCCAGCATTTCTCGGCACGTCTAACAAGTACGCGGGACTGCGCATACCAAAGAACGTGAACCCACCTAGGGGGTCAGGGTCTCCAGTTGTGCCGTCAACAACCAACCAACAATCTCCCCTCGACTCGCCTCAAAGAGCACCGTTGCCAGGTTTCCTCAACGGACACGGCAGCCAGGCGCAGATAAGGAAGCCCCCTGTACAACAACACTCACCGCCTCCACCTCAACCAGAGGAACCCTCTCATAATATAGAACCAGATCGGATGGACGTGGATCCGCCGGAGTTCGTTCATTTCCCTCACTGTTTCCATTCCTCTAATTTGCATCAACCAGAGCTCCCCCTTCTCCTCCCCTGCCCGAAAATCTCACGGAAGCGGAAAATCTGCTGCACACGATAATACCTCAACAGTAAGACTTTCACCTTGAAATCGGGACCGAATAGATTTAGTGACAGCGGTGCAGGATTCCCGAACTGATGCCCAAGGTTCCCGAACAACCTGCTGCGCGGTCGTCGATCAAGGTCAAATTCTCAGAATTGTCAAAGTAAGGCCCAGTGATCTGCTTCTCGACGGTGGTACTTACCGTTAATCAAAGGAGGGACGCCAAGTGGTCTGGTACTTTGTTCAACAGCATTTCAGATACGGACGCCGAGAAGGTCTGCGAGGTCACCATCCAAGACCATACACCCGTGCGTGGTGGTATGAAGTTGGACTTATTCCTCCAAAAATCGGATTCGATCCGGTTGAAGAAGTTTCACGATCTTACAGATCTTGATCTCTTTCTTCCATCTTTCCAGTACATTGCGCAGTTTGCGACTCTAGTCCCCTGCGGAGAAAAGGATAAGGAGGCATTTGCAGTAATGCAGGAGTATTTACTCCTCAAGGAGAAGGTTCGTGTATAGCTAAGGTCGAGAGTGTCCACACTGACCATCTCAGTTCACCTATTGTGCCCTTTCTTTTGTCAACGAGGTTCAAGCGGAAACGGATACTGTCGCATACATGTTTGTGACTCCCATGAGCAACCCAGCACTCGCTTTGCTTGGCGCTCCTGAGAACACGGAAAACAAGAATGCTCTGCTAGTTGCTCTTGCTCCATTAACTGTGCAAGCAAAGAAATATCAAGAGGAGATGGCCACCCTCGAGCCCATTGAAGAGGTTAAAACACAATTCCCTCTCCCCGACCCAGAGGATTCCTTGTCTCCGTCCGCGTACCATCTCGCACGACATATCCTCAGGGTGCCGGAGTCCCTTGTCACATTTCTTAGCAGCAGCTCGCGGCCCTGCATCATCTGGCCTCAGGAAAATACAACGAACGACGTTTGGATCTCTCAGGATACCCAGTACCTCCGATTTGTTCTCAACCATCATCAAGCAAAAGTTTACAGTCCCAAGGTTCACGTTGCCGCTCGAATCGTCTTTGTGCATGTAGGACGGATGAAAGACTTACACACTATGCCGCGAATCGCTCGCATGCGAGGAACACACCTTGACCTCCAGTTTCTCACCTACGGTACACACCCCAGCATCCCGACGCGACAATGGGGAATTCGCGGATTCAACATATCTGGTGCGCATCCCATGTTCCCATTGTTACGTGGTCATCCAACGCTTGCCTTACAGGTGGTATCCTGACATTCACTCCAAATGCACTTGTACACGACCTGGATGGTGTTGACCGATTAATCGAGCGAGTTGCCAGCCATGAACACTGGGCATGTTATGTGACACCAGTCGTGCTTGGTGCAGCTGTGCGGGGGGCGAAGGAATTGGGATACCCCGCCTTGTGAGTTTGAAAACGGCCAATCCTCGATCGCTTCTGACATTGTACGCGATCCAGAGCAACCGTAGTTTCCGATCGGATAGGAAAGCGGATCTCGGAGGGAAAGATCGCTTGTATGATCGCGCCTCCCACCAACTCTCACCTGAGTCGACATGCAAGAGATTGCGACACGTGGGTAGAATACCAACACATGCAGTCACTTCTTGATCCGCAGGAGGTCGTGGAGGATTGCGAGGGCATGTATGAGGAGGCGTATGGCAACGTTGTCAAACGGGACCGAGATGGATTGGTTCTGTCGGATCTACAGCAGGACCTGGTGAAGATGTCCAACCAACCTTCTATCAGGTATGTATACCGTCGGTTCGTCATCATCAAGTTGAATACGGATGTGCACGGCCGGCCCGGCGAAGAGGATTGGGTGAGTTGTCGAAACGCCAGGTTTCACTTCCGAGTGGTTAACCTCCTCATTATTCCCAGTGCGAGTGGAAATTGGTCTCAGGGTTCACGTTTGGGGACGAAGTTGATACCTAGGGTTACCCGTGGTACATACAACCGATATATAATGTGCATGATGCTACCTAGGGACTGTTCGCCGGTTCTCTCGGATTCTCGGACGGGACTAGTCACGTGGGCGAGTACGGGTTGCCTGGACGAATCCGATCCCGCCAGTCGTTCTGAACAACGAGCATACGCTTTCTTGAACGGTGCCTCCACTTCCGCCCCTTTCCTTTGCCAGGCTCTTCGCAGGCCGAATAACCATAGTCACTCCTTTGAACCATGGCCCACCGACTGCAGACTCAAGTTCAGAACCAGTTACCCTCCGCCGCTCCCTCAACCCCATCACCCACCGACTACAAGGTCAACTTCGATGACCTCTTCGATGAATACGCTACAGATTATAACAAGAGCCCAACCCACCAAGCCTTCACCATTCAGTCCCCAACTCTCGCCCATGCCTCAACACCCCAACACCGTCGTGGTCCATCGTTCCCTCTCAGCAACCAGAGCCAGTCCTCCATTTCCCACAAACCCGTCTGGGACTATCCCCCGTCTTCACCCCCATCTGCTGCTGCTGGGAAGAAACCGTCACGGCCGTTTTGGCAAAAGGTCCTGTTCACTTCCTCAAAATGCACACGATGGTTCTAACCAACCTTCGAATCCAGATCCTCCCGGACTCACTGTACTGTCGGCTCTACGTACTGACCGTGGTCGTTCAGACCAGCGTCGACCTGGCAATAGAAGGCGAACTGCTCGTACGCTTTCATCAGGCGGGTCTCGGCCTGGGCAACGACACGGCAGCAGCATCCAGAAAGATGAACGTTTACCTCGGAATTTTCGTTCTTGCACAGTACGTCAACCCCCCTCTCACCAGCCTCCTGGATTGACCAGGACTTTTGCAGCGTATTTCAGATGGTCATGGCTTTGGATGCTGTATACAACCGGAATACCCTCCAAGTTTTCTGCCTCACGTGAGTGCTCCCCCACTGCGCCACCCACTGATCCTCACACGAACACACCTTTCAGAGCGTTCAATGTATCGTTCATGATATACTCCATTATTCAAATCGCCGAAATTCGCGAAATTGGCGGCGCCCTCAGCGACCAAACCGGGATTTCGGACATCCCTATCAACGTACTCACCACAATCATCCCTTGTGTAATCGCTGCCGCAGAACTGGCGTACATCGGCCTAGGTTGGAAGATCTACACAGAATTTGGTTGGCAGGTCTACAAGTTTCTTGGAGCAGACCGCCAAATCAAGAAAATGTATGCGCAGTTTCAAGTTTTTGAATGCCTCGTCAAGTTCGATGTGTTCTTCTGGGTTGCCTTCTGTGTACAATTGATCTGGTTGGTTCTTCAAAAGCAAGATTGGGAATACTACGTCACCGTCGCAGCGCTTCCACTCTCAATCATTGTGTTGGTGGAGGGCAACTTGGCGGCGAGGCATGAAAATAAGTGGATGATGTACACATTTATTTCGGGCTGCTTCGGCGCATTGGTTTACTTCGTGTACAAGGTCCGTGCTTCTTGATCTCCCCCGTCGCCCCCGGAACACCCTGCTTACACGATCATTGCAGCTGGGGAAGGTCATTACCCGTAGAGGTGGGGAGTTTTCGGTTGCCTGGAAATCGCTAACAATTTTCTGTGAGTTCTTCTTGGTCGCTGGCTTGCCGCCCGCTGACACAAATCTCAGCCGTGCTCTCTATTATCATGCTTCTCGTCACCATTGTTTTTGCCGGGATTTTGATGTATAACTTTGATCGTGGACTGAAGACCCAGCGTGAGTTTTCCTGTTGTACCAATGACCGACGTTCCATTCAACTCTTTTCGTCAGTGGCCAAAAAGTCCAAGCCAAAGGCCGCCGGTCTGACACGAAGCGGCACAGAATACATCCATCGTGGCCCGATGCGCACACACCCCAATCGAATGAGCATCGATTGAAACCCCCTTTCCTATTCCCCTCACCCCACGAAACGGACCCTGTGTGTGCATCATCAACTTGTATTCTTCTCATGCTGCTTCTCGTCGACCGAGGACTCGCCCACCGGCTCTTCCATTTTTGCGGACGTTTCCTGTCTACTACCACCCATCTGCTTCAGAAAGGCAACCCACTCATTTCTATCTTGACCCATGATGATAAACACATCGATTCCCAGTCGCAGTATTTCTCACCTTCAGGCTTAGCATAATCCCACACCCTTATCGTGACTTACCTCCAGAGCGCATTGTCACGTTTCCCATTCGCATCGCGCTCGGACTTGATTTTCCTCGGTTTTCTACCCGTTTGATTTACCCGTAATGCGGATCTTCCTAGTTCCTTTCGAGTTCCACTCCTTACCCTGACCTTTCGAGGCTTTGGCCTTGGCAATAGATGTATCATCTAGCGTACGCACACTGATGACCGGAAGGAAGCTAAATTGTGTGATCAAGGCTACCGGTTTTCCCGCGAGACGCAGCCATCCGTGATCGAACGGATTCGGATGCGACGGAACACATCCCAACCCAAGTCGCATTATCCATGACCATTGCACTGTCACCTACATCCTCCATTCAATTCTAATGTCTCAGCGGTTCGGGTCTCCCACACCTCAAACTAAAACAAACAAAACTGAGACTTTGCTGTTATTTTCGGAATACAGATTCAGAGCTTACCCCTCCCAAACCTCTCTCCGGGATCGCACCAACCTCCTCGGGGAGACGTATCACACGCCTCCAGCTTCCGGTCGATCGACACCGCTGCCTATGCACAGGGATGACCTTGCGCCGAGCGGACATCGGTTTGCGGACGACTTGGAGGGTCAAAATGACGAGAGGCTCGAAGGCCTGACGGCCAAAGTAAAACTACTAAAAGACGTGAGCGGTCTACTGGCTTTTTTTTCCATGGATGATTGAATTTCGGTTTGTTAGATATCCATTGGGATTGGGAACGAAGTGAAGAGCTCGGTTCCGGATCTAGATACCTTGGTGCGCATCTCTCTCTCCCCTCTCCTCCACCATCTGATTCTTGCGTCTGATAGGCCGACACGTTTGCGGAGTCGTCTGGGCTCTTAGGCGGGACTTTCCGTCGGATGAACAACATGTCTCAACGTCAGGGTTGTCGGTGGTTGTGGTACATGGTCTTTCTCATTGTTGTGTTTTGGTTCTTCATCGTTGTTTGGTGGTGGCGGCGATGATCCTTGGCGTTCAAAACCTACCTTGGCCCCACCGTTACGTTTCACATGTACCCGACAGTATATCTTATTCGACGACACCCACCTAGCTGGGCACGCAGACCCTATGACCTGGTTGACCCGCTCAGCAACTTTCCAACATAACCGCATTTGAGTTTTGAGTCGACGCGGATCTCAGGTATTCACACCTCTCGTGAGCCGGCGAGTGTTCCTCACCGCCGACCGACGCAAAGGCATTCATTAACGCAAGGAAAATGTGGTAACTACGTAAAGAATATCTGGAGAAGAGACAAAATGAAGTGAAAATGGGAAAGTGAGGATACGTCGAGGTCATGGATCGTCGCGGAGCTTGGCGTTTCCAATCTCCCAGATCATCCTACGCCGCAGGTATGGCATATCCACCTGAGAGAATCCGAAATCGTCTTCCTCTCCCTGAGATAAGGCTTGCAGGAACTGACACGTGAACACGCCGCAGTCGTAGCCATTCTCTTGTTGGGGTGTTGTCTGAGGTTGGGGTGATGAGATCGGGGCCCACCATTCAAAAGTACGACACATACCTCATCTACCCAGTCGACCCAATCCGTAAAATCGAACGGTTTCTTCTTCTTGTGAAGGTGTTCGTCGTCCAAGTACTTGCGCAACGCCTTGGAAAGGGTTGAGTCCAATCCCATAACGAGAAAAGGAGAGCAGGCAGTACCTTGTGTACTGAGGACCGGGCCATGCCCATACTGTCGTACGACTCTATCCGCTTCCTGCGGAAGTTGATGGCGGCGGCGGTCCAGTGTGAGTTGTTGTGATTAATGGGTATCAGGATCACATCCTTTGAGAATAGGTCGAACTTGCGGAGACAAGGAATGAGCATACTGTGGACGGAAGCGTTTGGTCGAATGTTACCTTTTTGGTCCACTTGGCCAGCCTGGCCTTGTCGTAACCCTCCCTGGTCAGCTTCGGCCAGAAGAACGTGCTGAAGTAGTGAACGTCCAACGAGGGTTTCTTGACAGCTTTGCCCTTGACCTTGGCCTTGATGCCATTGACAAGGCCATTGATGTGGCAACCAGCAGGGGTAGACGTCGAATTCTCCTTTTGACCCTCGGACCTCAACAAAATCAAATGTCCATAGAAGTTGATGATCTCGTCGTTCAGCCACTGGTGGGGCCTGAGACGAGCAATGTCCCTGTCTGCGACTTGCTCTCTACCGGTCTTGGATACCGTGCCACGCTTTGTGAGAATTGCATCGACATAGGCCTCGTCCTCAGGTGGGAGATGCGGGGGTAATGGTGCCTTCTTTGGTCTGAGGAGGCGCTCAATCTCCTCATCCTTCGCTCTTCTAGAAAGCTGGAGTTGCTCGAATGAAGGTACGAAGGGACGTCCAGGTGGGGGTCTACGAATGTTTAGAATTATGGATGGGGGATGCGGTGAGTAGATTGCGCACCCATCCAACGACTTCTTCGCTCTCTGAAATAGACGTTTGACGAAATCGTCGGCAAGTTCCTATAGATGACCCCGGTTAAGATGTTGTGGTGGGGGATGTTATTTAGAATGCTCACAGTCTCGGTGAATTCTGTCAACGAGTGACGACGTTGCTCCCTAGATGGTGTACCCGCCTTCGAATGCAAGTCCGACATGGAGGCCCTTGCTTGAAACGCTCAACGTTATCATCACGCAGAACCACGAGACTGAGGGCGACATACGCGACAGGCTATCGCGGACGGTGTTCACTCGTTCGAGGTGTTGCTCATACCTCAGGAGGCCTATAAATGGCCAATTTAGCACGGTTTTAGGGATTACAAACAGGAGGAACGTACTTTTGAATTCATCAAAACTGGAAGAATACCCTGTTGACGGTAGAGTCGACTTAACGATATGAAAGGCAGAAAACCAAACAACCAGATACCTTTTGAGCGCCTGTCATTGTATATGGCTTTAAGCATCTCCTCTCTATCGAGTTTGCGACGTTTTTGCACCATAGCTTTATGCTGCATCGAAGGGATCAGTTTCTGAAGTGGATATGGAAAAAGATATACGCGGAGTAGACATACTCGCTTTGCGTGGATGTGATCACGACTTCGGTAATAGGCTGGGAGTCCGCTTGTCCTGTAGTTCTTGAGGCCGTTCCTTCGTCGTCGTCGCGCGTATACCACCAGGGACTCAACTGTTGTCGCGGTTTCTTGTGAACTTTGTTGACTGATTGTAGAGGGGAAAACTAGGGTGATATGGGTCAGCGCGAGTTTGTTTGATGGATCGGAGGATTAGGCACCTGCAGGCGCGTGTGTTTGGGAAGGTGGTGAGGGAGCGGGGAGTGATGATCGGGTGATTTCAGGCTTGCGAGTGGGTGAAGGTGTGGAGGAAGGCGGAGGTGACGGTGCGACGGAAAGCTGTGGTTGAACTCTGTGCTCCGTTGGGATAGCTGGTCGCGCCTGTTTGCGAGGTGTACGCGCCGTTGTGCGGGATGGGTTGGGCCGGTGAGATGGTTTGGGTATCACGTCCTCAGTTGCAGCTGGAACGGAATCGCATCACGTAGGCGAGGATTAAACGGACGGGGAAAATACCTTCGTAGAATGCACTAACGTTCGCGGAGACCAATTTGACGACGGTGGTAAAACGTTCGCTGAGCACAGATAAAACGGAGGAATGTCTCCGGGCGAGCTTCGGGGCACGGGTGGGAAGGAGTTGTTGTGAGGCTTGTCGCTTTAAGCGTGTCATCGAAAGAGCTGCGAGCGAGCAATTTCAACGTTCCTCTCTTCTGCGGAGAGCGATGGAAGGGAAAGTGAGGAGCGGTCAAGTCGAGAGATCGTGGTGACCTTGTTTAAGTTTTGGGTGGTTGCAAGTGTTGCGAGTGTGGGAAACAATTGCCATAAGGGTCAGATCTCCGCCACTCGAGCTCGGACCCGTGAATCCCTTGGCCGTTAGAGGGTCATTCGACAAGTCCCAGACTTCAAAACGAAAGGACGGCGGGTAAGGACGATGAAGGCGTGGTAATGTGCGTGGAGACCGAGTAGAGAATATGTTAAATAGAGAACGTGGAAGAGGGGTGTGTGATATTTCAGCCCGGGTCTCCCTGTTTGAAACTCTCTCTTGACCAGACCACCATCGTCTCTTATCGTCCCAAGCCATCCACCGTCTCCACCCCTAGATTCACTCCGCCATGGGCATGAGCTATCGTCAGTACTTGGCAGGAGCCAGAATCTATGGTTGTTCCACCTGCAAGACACACTTGGCAACCATCCATTCGATGCTCTCGAGGGTGAGACCGGGTTACTTTCGCGTCTGGATGTGCATCACGAAGGATTTACATATTCTGTGACGATCTTAGGCTTTCAATGGTCAACATGGCAGGGCATATCTCTTTGAGGGAGTGTGAGATCTCTCACCTGGTTGACCCCCCCAACCCGGGCATAGAAGCTCACACGATATGCGCTTGCAGGGTGAACGTCGTCGAAGGCAAACCTTGTGATCGCCAGATGACGACCGGGAATCACACAGTAAGAGATATATATTGTGTTAAATGCGGAGTCACCCTCGGGTGGAAATATGTGAGCATTTAGGCTCCTATTGACTGAGCAAAACGTTGGCTGATTTCATTTCAGGACAGAGCCTACGATCCTTCACAGAAGTACAAAGAGGGAAAGTACATCCTAGAACGGAATCTCCTCGTCGACGTCCAATGAAGATGGAAGGGGATGGCATGTCGTCATCCGCTCGGAATAATCCCAGTCTTCGGTTCTGACACGTCCTTGGCCCATTTGGATTTGGTATCACGCAATCCCCTCGTTCTTCCCTCCCCTCAAGGGCCCCGGTTACACTGTGCCGCTGGTTTTTTGTATCCAGTAAATTCTCGTCACCGCGCTGACGATGATTAGCGACGAGGGAAACCCACCTGTGCGCTCGTTATTCAGCTCACAGCAACAGCGGGTTACCCCTTCCCGTAATTTCTTCTTTCTTAGATGGAAACAGGCACGAAGTTCGCCGCGAGCCGATTTTGCTGCTCATACTTTTGCGTATCTATTCCCACCTCTCCCGACCGCATTTTCACACTCTTCTCGAGTCTCTGACATTACGCTGTGTACAGTACCCCACCAGTTACAAGCATTTGGCGACTGACGGCAATGATAAGCATTATGTACCTACTGAAGCCGTGATGTGGGGCCCGGGGGCGAAGATCGGGGCGTCTCGCTCCCGCCAAGGTTGGGGAGAAGACGTGTCAAAATTGGATTGGTGCCTCCGACGAATGCAAGTGGGGGACTGGGGGACCTGCGGAACGTGGTGAAAACCGACGTCAAACATTTACGTTCCTGTTTTTACCGAGGTCTTTGGGGATGTCGGGGCCGAATATACACTTTTCGTAACAGGGAACGTTCAGGTGTAAACATCCGAAACACGGAGCGAAGTTGACGCAGAGAGTGAACCGAAGAAAGCAGACTAGATGGAGGAAATGTTGGGGTCGAGGGCACCAAAAAGACACGCGGTCCTGCGCTGCGGGTTATACATCGGATAACCACGACTGGAAGAGGAAAGCTGCGAGCGGGGGTAGAGGAGCGAGAGAAAACTAGTACTGGAAGAGATGAGGATTCCATGATTTCCTACCCAACGACGCATCGATGAGCCCCGTGGGGAAGGACGGTATGTCTGCCGGCCGAGAATTCCCCAAAGTTAGTTAGTTAGGAGAGTCACGTGGTGTTCTGTGACCCCCCAACAGAAGATCGGTTCGTGTTCCCCTCCCTGAGTTCTTTGGGGACATCCGCCTACCATCAGTTTATATACCCGCTCGAAGCTGGCCTTCGTTGCTTAACGCTCCCTCCATCCCTCCCTCCTTCTCCCACTAGATGTAAGTTCCCTCTACTTTCCTTCCTCCCACCTGTTCCAACGTCATTTCTCTAGATACCAGTCATGATGTACTCTCGTCCATCCGTCTCCTCCCCCCTCGCAATTGGCGCGTCCAGGCCATCCGTGCCCTCAACACTCACGAAACCACACTTCCCAACCTCGCGCCCACTCCGTCCCTTCCCTTCGATCCCCAAGCCCAGCTCGACCACCAAGAAACCCTGCAAACTCCTAGATTGCCCGGACGGTCTCACGCAGACCGTCTTCGTTCTCAATCTTTCGCAGGCCGAGTTCTCGAGGACGGATTGAAACCCTTGTTCCACGCCTATCCCGCGCTCATCCCTCTGCGGTGGGAGAGAAAAGTACCATCTCATGACACGAGAAACAACGAATGCATTCTGTACTAGTAGTAATCATCCGCGAAGGACCTTCACGTTGGCCCTGTTTTATAATTTCTCTTTCCATGCCCCTTGGTTGTCCTTTTTTTCATATCCCTATCACCCATTGAAGTGTCCTTCGACAAACTCTCCCCCACCATCCCCTTCTCATGCCCCTCGCATACCCACAGGCTGACACCGCACGATGGCGCCGTTTTTTCAGCTTATTACCAGGTGCCAAGCTCGTGTTTCATTTCGATCATCCATACCTCTCTCCATTCCACACGTGTCACTTGTCCCAATCCCGATAGATAGAGATTCAAACGCTTATAGTTTTGTCGGCAGTATTTTCTAGGACATTGGGTTCCGCCGACTTGATCTGGTGTTTTGGCGGAACAACGTTCCCAACTGAACCCTTGTCGCCCAGTGCAACCGTCACGTCTGCGCTCGGTACCTTTTAACACCAAGTCCATTGATGTCAATAGCTGAGACGGCAGCCCGACAGATGGCGTCTATGTATGTACCGTACCTACCAGAGTCAATCTCTCAAGTTTGCGATCGACCAGTCGGGTATCGATTGCCATTCATTTGTGCTCCACCGCAACTTGACCGACGTACGGATGCCTAACCGTGAGACGGTACTTATTCTGTGATGTGTGGTGGTCGAGTCGTGGGAGGAATCTATGTAGTCAGTGGCACATTCAAACGCTGATTCGCAGATAAGAAATTGATATGGACCACAGGGAAACAAACTTTAAAATCGGGTCCTGCCGATTTTCATGGTGTCAGTGCAGAAGCAGAACGCTCCCTGTGGGGGAACTACTTACGTGTGTTTTCGAGTGTTTGTGAACTCTGGGAGGCAATGGAAAGATTGAATACTCGAGGCCAGAGGGAATCGTTCAAGGTTGGTGCATGAACGAGACAGGGCAAAAACGGACCGTGACGATGCTTAAATACGCCAAAGCCCGCATTGAAGGTCGCAGCCGATCCGGCAGCGTTTGTATTCCCGGACCCATAAGCTCTGGAGCTCTCCGGTGGCGGGCAGAATGGTCAGGCGGATCCCCTACCAGCGCCCCTCATCCCAGCCACAATCAAGTGCTGGCGGGAAATCAGCGTGCGGTCCCGAAGCCCTGGACCGTCAGAGGCAAAGACAAACAAGGGAGAGACTAGACCATGTGGGTTATAGCCGAGTTGACGGAACCTGACCGCGTGTCTTTTTTTTTCTCAAGAGAAGCTGACAGATTGGGGGTGCTGTTGTTTTTGTTTTTGCTCCAGGACACTTACATAGGAGGAAAGGGCGGAATGTTTTGCTGGGCAGATTCGCAGACGGATTCGAGTGGACCTCATCAGCATGCCCGGGGCTGGCGTCTAGTCCCATATGCGTGTAATTTTTTCGTCTTCTTTTTCTTCCAGGGATCTTCTAAGGATAATTGACTCGCCTCTCCCACTCGTCGGACTGTTGCCTGAATAAAATATTTATTTTAATTATTATTTTTGCCTGATGAACTCAAGAGAGAGAGCGGCGGGCGGTGGGAAACCTTTTTCAGTTTTACTCATTAGCTCACCGCCAGGTTTCCCCCTCTCGCTCGACTTGCTGTGCTGAGCCTCTCAAGTCCTCTGCTTTCCGTTTAACGACCCTGCACGATATTACGACGAATCTGTTCCGCTTGAAACCTTTCCAAATCATCTCCCCAATTTCCACTTATCTCCAAATCCAGCTCCCTCTCAACTCGCACCCAACTCTCCCCTCCCCCTCATCGACATCCTCTTCATCAGATTCGCCCTCTCTCTCCCTCACCAACCCCCCACCTGCACCGCCAAATCCCAATTTTCCAACACCCCCGCT